>ERZ1066121.121-NODE-121-length-71352-cov-60.823303_pt1 | contig 71352 bp, 67 predicted proteins | sample MGYA00382768_ERZ1066121 | MGnify/ENA primary metagenome ERZ1066121 (study PRJEB33369, sample SAMEA5778351) | biofilm metagenome | biome: Industrial cooling water; feature: Water cooling tower basin; material: Biofilm | place: United Arab Emirates | collected...
GGAAGTAGTATTCCCCTAATCTAACCTAACCCACCACAACTTGATGCACTACCAAGTGTTCTGACCAAAGCTATAGTTGAAAGGCCATTGCAGGGAGCGGAAAGCATGGGGCAAAAAGCAGAAGCAAAGCCTGTAGCCCTCTTACTTCTTCCCAACTCCCTTCGCCTCCTAACCCCGCTGTTGATTTGCCAGAGGCAGCACCAGGCGACTGGTATTACGGCCATCTTCCAGTTTATAAAAACTAACTTCGCCCCCGATCGCTTGCATCAAGGATTGGCAAATGGCCAAATGTAACCCAGGCGGAGCATCCAGGGTGGAAGGTGTGAGCCAATCGCTGCGGTGGGTTTCCAGATCTTCCAACAATTTGGGTTCGATGTAGCCAGCATCAGTAATTAGCAATTCCAGCCAGCGAGAATCAATTTGGCGGCACCAGAGATCAATCCGGCTACCGTTGGCCGATCGTTCGCAGGCTGTGAGCAGCAGTTCGTAGAGGACAAGTTCTGTCTTGCCAATATCACCACTCAGACTGAGATTCGTTTCGTCATGCACCTGAATCCACAGTTGGCGTTCTTTGATCCACGGATCAACTCGCTCTAACGCTCGCTTAAGCAAAGAAATGAGCGACATTGTACTGGGATAGGCTTGAGCGCTCCATGCTTCGCCCTCAATGATCTGGTGTAGCGGGGCGATCGCGTCCCGGATGTGCCGCAAGAGCTGTTGGCGGCGAGTTGCGAGTAAGGGATCCTTGGCATTATTTTTTTCTTCCAGTCGCTGCAAATTACCGGAGATAGCGCGATAGCTGGCTTCAATTTGGCGATGCTTGTACCACGCGAGTTGCTCCAGTAGAGTTTGCCGAGTTGTTAGGTGTTCAGTGAGGAGCAGGTGAAAGCGAGCCCAGGCAAAGTCATTCACAAAAGTAGTAAAAGCGGCCCGCATGGGTTCACTCCAGTGCCGTCCCACTTCATCCGCAACCAGCATAATCCCGATCGACTGGGCGCTCGTTTGCATCGGGAACGGAAGAATCAGCAGTTCGCCAATGCCAGCCCCATAGAGCCATTGGCGAGTGGGGGGAGAAACGGCTTCCAGCCTTAGACTCAGGGACTCCGGTTGTTTGAGTGCCAGTTGAATCAACGGATCATTGGGCAGTGAAAGGGCCATACCCGTGTTGACATGAAAGCGATCGCTCGGCGGCGTAGAGGCAAGAATACGGCCTGTGTCTTGTCCCGGCTGCCAGGTCACTAAGATGGCCAGGGGAGCCTGCATCATTTGAGATAAGTGCTGGAGTGCAGACTGCTCCAAGGGTTCCAGTGCTTGAGCCTGTTGAATGGCGGCTAAACCATGTTGGAGGGATTGATTGAGCTGATGGGATTGATCGGTTTGCCGTTGCAGTTGCCATTGGTGCAAAACCAACCCCAGCTGTTGGCTCACACTTTTGACGAGTTCTTGCTCATGCCGACTCCAACTGCGAGGAGACTCATGACACACCAGAATAACGCCTTCCGGTTCCTGCCCGATGCAGGTATTACACAACAGCAGGGACTTCACGCCTAAATCTAGCAACCGTTCCCGCCACCCAATCAATTTAAGGTCGCCATCCAGGTTCTCAATTTCGATCGTCTCGGTACTGCGTTTTAATAGCTTGAAGTCGGTTTGGCTGAGGGGGGCAAACGTATCCGGCAAGGGGCGGCGATTCCCTGGGTGGGATTGGTAGCACGTGTCAAAGTGTGAGCGATCGGGGTTATACAGCAAGACTAAAAAGCGCTCTGCTTTTAAGCGTTTACATAATTGGTCGGCGGTTTGGCGGAGCGTATTTTTCCAATCTGCTTCGTTATAAATGGCACGAGCTACCTGGGCTTCGAGTTCTTGATCGGCGCGAATTTGTGCGATCGTCGATTCCATTTCACTCAAGGGCGTGGTAATCGCCACCATTTGAGCCGCACCGCGAATGAACTGCTTTTCGTGGTCGTTCCAGATGCGCGGCCCGCTGCCTTCAACAGCTAAAAAGCCCAATAGCTCGTCCTGGTACAAGATCGGAGCGGCCAGGAGTGAGCGCGCCCGAATTTGCTGCATTAACCGGCTTGTCGTATCAGCCTTGAGGGAACTGTGGGCTTCGCCGATCGACACCACCTGGTCAGATATCAGCGCTTGATAGAATCCACTCACCTCCTGCACCGTAATGCCGGATGCGGGTTGAGTATCCTTAAACCCGACTTGCCGCTGCCGATTGCCCAGCCTGCGCCAAAAGTAGCGGCGTTCCCGCTCATACCAGTAAAGACTGGTGCGAGTTGGCTGAATAAATTGATGGGTTGCTTCCACTACCGCTTCCAGGCGAGCGCCCAAGCCGGTGAGCGATCGCATCTGGCTCAACAAATGCAACAGCGGTTCAGCCGGATATTTTGTTTGTTGTCGCTGCCATTCAGTCTCAATTTGGTAAAGCGAGGCGGCAAATTCGCCCAGAATGATCGATAGCCGCGCTTTTTCATCTGACTTGGGTGAAATGCCCCAAACAGGTGATCCCAACAGCACAACCCCATAGCAGCGATCGCGATAGCGGACGGGGAAGATGACTGTTCCCTGAATATTGACTTTTTGGGCCATGCGTCGCCAGTCGCCAGCCCGCTGTTCTTCCCGTAAATCGGATACGGCCAGGGGGCGCTGTTGAATCACCACCTGTTCCATCACATCGCCCGGTGTCAGCGTAAATCGTTGCTTCAGAAAGCTCGCCTCGCCTTTGGGCAACACTCCGCCCTTGCCTAAAAGCCGATGTTCCAGGCGATCGTACAACCCAATCCAAATGATTGAGTAATCCAGCTCAGAACGAAGGTAGCCAATGACCGTATCGATTAGAATATCTGAGTTTTCTTCTTCGCGCAGCGTTTGGAGGACGCGCCCCAACGCCGTTAACTGCTTATCGTAAGTATTTGGCTCTTGCGGTTGAACCATTTGTTCCTAACGATTAATCGGTAAATAAAGAATATAAATGGGCGAGCAAGATTAAAAACTTAACCAGTGATCAATATTTCTATCCTAATGTTTACAAATCCTTGCCTCAGAATACCCATATGGACGTTTATCAATCTCTCCTGCGCCCAATTCTGTTTTCGGGCTTGAATGCCGACCCAGAATGGCTGCATAGTCAAACTTTTCGGCTTCTGCGTTGGCTCGATCGCCCATCGCCTGATCCCGCTACGACCTGGATGCGGCGGCAATTGCAACACACCTGCTGCCTGGTTGATCCGCGTCTACACCAATCCCTTTGGGACATTTCGTTTACCAACCCGATCGGGCTGGCCGCCGGATTCGATAAAGACGGCACAGCGTCTGGGATGTGGTCGGTGTTTGGCTTTGGGTTTGCCGAATTGGGGACGGTGACATTTCACGCTCAACCTGGCAATCCGCAGCCGCGCTTATTTCGTCTACTCGCCGATGCCGCGGTCCTGAATCGCATGGGCTTCAACAATCAAGGCGCAGCCGCAATGGCGGAACGCTTAGAGCAACGCTGGCAGGGATTAGCCGCCCACTTCCCGATCCCGCTGGGAATTAATTTGGGTAAATCTAAGGTCACAGCGCTAGAATTAGCCTCCGAGGACTATATCAACAGTTTTCGCTTGTTGCGGCCTTGGGGCGATTATTTTGTGGTGAATGTCAGCTCGCCGAACACGCCAGGGTTACGATCGCTCCAGGACAAAGCCCAACTTGAGCCGATTTTGCAGGCATTGCAGCAGGAAAATACAACAAACAAACCACTGTTGGTTAAAATCGCGCCGGATCTGGAGTGGGCCGCGATCGCTGATGTCATTGCCTTAGCTCAAGAACATCACCTGGCTGGAATTATTGCCACCAACACCACGATTCGTCGGGATAGCTTGCAAACCCAAATCTTGGAGAAAACGGGCAAATTGATGACGGAAGAGGCTGGCGGCATTAGTGGGGCACCCGTGCGGCAACGCTCGACAGAGGTCATCCGCTTCATTTATCAGGAAACCCAGGGGCGGTTGCCAATTATTGGCGTGGGTGGAGTGTTTACAGCCGCCGATGCTTGGGAGAAAATCACGGCGGGGGCGAGTTTGGTGCAAACCTACACGGGCTGGATTTATGAAGGGCCACTCATGGTGAAACGAGTTCTGACTGGGCTGTTGCAAAAACTTGATGAGTATGGCCTCGCCTCGATCGAACAAGCCGTTGGCATCGACGGCGATCGCTAGTTCTGGCTCAATCAGTCTATCGACGAATTTGTGACACGGAGCGATCACAAATGTAATTCACCATTCGCTGCGCTGCGTAGGATTCGATCAGCACTGTAAAAGAGCTTCTTTCATCAGTAAATACATGCCAATGAGGGCGTCATCAATCAATCTAGGACGGCTAATACGGCTTTGGGGAGTAACTGATCCTTAAACCACACCAACCGCGCTGGGGTATCGCGAAAATTTACGCCCGCTTTTTCCAGGTTGAGCCGTTCCGAAATTGCCAGAATTAGATCATCCCGATCGGCCTGCCGCACTTGAGAAAACTTTTTCTTCAGGTATTCCGGTCGCCAGTAACCCACAATTTCCAGCAAAAAGGTGCGGCCATCCGGGTGAACCAGGCGAAAGTCAGGAATCATCACGCTACCCGGAATGGGAATCAAGTCAACTTCTCGTTCCAGTTGCCACTCGGTTTTGGCCTTCGCCCACCGTTCCACAAAACCCGCCTCCAGCATACTATCGTAGGTCTTGCCCGGTGGGTAATGGGTCACCAGGTCACAGTTGGAATTCAGACTAAACCGACCAACCCGCGCTTGACCTGAATAGGCATCCTTCTGTTGCAACGTTGCGACGAGGTTCCACTTTGTGACGTGCAGCAAGGCGGGTAGCATCATAGCTAGTTTTACCCCGTAGTGGGTATTTGGCTTAAAGAGGCTGGTGGGACCGTCGATCGTCAGAGTGAAGCCGTGATCCGCATCGCCTTCAATGTACGTCATCAAGCCAAATAACTTCAGATAACGAAATAGGAGCTTGTACTCGCCTGGATCATTGCGATGGGCATTAATTGTCACCTGACTGGCGCGATAGAACACGCCCTGCACCTGAGACAGGTTATAGCGATGCAGCAAGGCTGCGGGAGTGGGTGACTCGAATGCCGTCAGAATTTGATTTTCTGCAAGATCAGCATATAGCCCAGTTTGGATTTGGGCGGCTAAGACTTCCCGGCCTAATTCTTGGGTCAATGTTGTCGAAAGGTGGGCCAGCGTCGCCTGGGTCGCGAGATGGCTGGGGGATCTCTGGGCGGCAAGGGCGAAGAGGCGCTGCCGTAATGCTCCCGGATCGAGGGGACTGACCGTTTCAAAGGTGGAAAATGCGTCTGCCATCAACAGATGGGCCAATCCACGTTTGATGCGATAGTCGGTTTCTTCGCCTTCCAGGTCTTGCAGTTGGCGCGTTAAAAACCCACGAGTATTGCCTTGAGCCGCCTGGAAGACCTCGATTAGCTCAGCCGCGATCGCCTGGTTCGCCGCGTCGAGGCCCAGTCGCTTCGGGGTCAGTTCTTCGCCCGTGAATCGATGAATCAGCAGATCGCTCGGCAGCATGGATGAGCCTGGGGCTGAGGATTGCTATTTGGCGAATTGATTGGCTTTTTGGGCCAGAGCGACATCCAATTGGGTAATACCGCCCGCGTCGTGGGTGGTGAGGTCGATCGTCACTCGGTTGTAAACATTAAACCATTCGGGGTGGTGCCCCATCGCCTCCGCCACCAGCGCCACACTGGACATGAAGCCAAACGCCTCAACAAAGGAAGGAAATTGAAATTGGCGATGTAGTTTACCGTTTTGAATACTCCAGCCCTCTAATTGGGACAGAGCTGTGTCTAATTCGTTCGCGGAAAGAACCGGAGCGCTCATAGCAGATACCTGAATGAAGGGGGGCAAATCAGTTGAAACGTTGAGGGGAGGCGCAGCCTGGGCGATCGCGGGAAACCACGGCCCGAACGTCACCATCAACCCCAATGCCAGCATACCAGCAAGCCTTGCCAGACGATGAACCCAGCCGCCAGGAATGCACTTACTTGCAGTCATGCCCCATCCTTACTGAGATAGCAATGATTATTCGTCCTTCGTCACGTTCTGGATCGCGATATCTACGGAGGTTTGCAGTGCTAGAAATTGCTCCAAGCGAACTAGCTTCACGGTTTGGGTCACCCGAGGATTGGTCACGATTTGTAGGGTGCCACCCGCAGACTGAACCTTTTTTGCCAGTTGCACCAGTGCGCCCAAACCAGAGCTATCGACAAAATCGATTTTTGATAAGTCCAGAATGAAGTGCTTCGGACCTTCATCGACGCATCCACTCATAACCGAGCGAAACTTTGGCTCGGAGAATGCGTCCAGGAGACCTGTGAGGCGGAATAGTTGGTAATTTTCCTTGACTTCGCGTGTGCCTCGCAAGCTGACAGTCAGGGTTAACGGCTCAGCGATAGAACCCTCCTAAAGTTATATAGTCTTATATCGTCGTCAATCGACGCTCCAGTATACATACTTGCCAGCGGCTTGACCACCGCAAAATTACGCCTGAAGTGTCGATATTTTATCACCGTCGTTCAGACTTTGGCTTGCCGATTTTCTCGCATGGCTTGCACAAAGTTTTCAAACAGATAGTCCGCATCATGAGGGCCGGGACTGGCTTCGGGGTGATACTGCACCGAAAAAATCGGCAAACTTTTGTGACGCAAGCCCGCGATCGTGCGATCGTTCAAGTTGAGGTGAGTGATTTCCACATCGGCATCCGGCAGCGAGTCGACGCTGATCGCAAACCCGTGATTCTGGCTGGTGATCTCCACTTGCTGGGTTAACCCGCAGGGTTGGTTCAAGCCACGGTGGCCAAACTTCAATTTGAAGGTTTCCGCCCCCATAGACAAACCTAAAATCTGGTGCCCCATACAAATCCCAAACATCGGCTTGTTGCTACTCAAAAGGGCTTTAGCCGTCTCGATGCCTTCGGTCACGGCAGCAGGGTCGCCGGGGCCGTTGGAAAGGAAGATGCCGTCGGGGTTGTATTGCAAAATTTCTGCCGGAGGGGTGGTAGAAGGGACAACAATCACGCGACAGCCATAGCTGGCCAAACGACGCAAAATATTGCGCTTCACGCCAAAATCGAGCGCGACAACCGTCAATGGTTCTGCATCAGTCGCAACCCCAGCGCTAAACTCCCAACGGGTATCGGTCGATTCTGACCATTCGTAAATTGTGGGCGTAGTAACGTTCCGCACGAGATTGAGGCCGGCCATGCTGGGCGCATCTTGCACCTGTTGTAGCAATTCAAACGGGTCTAGAATTTCGGTCGAAATGCCGCCATTCATCGCCCCAGCCGATCGCAATTTGCGCGTGAGGGCACGGGTATCGATGCCATAGATGCCCAAAACGTTGTGTTGCTTCAAGTAGTCGTGCAGTGACTGAGTAGCGCGCCAGTTGCTGGGCCGGGGGCAAATGTTGCGAGCGATCGCGCCCCGGGCTTGCGGGCGGGTGGATTCTTCGTCTTCTGGGTTGACGCCGGTGTTACCCAGTTCGGGATAGGTGAATGTGATGATTTGGCCACAGTAACTGGGATCAGTCAGAACCTCCTGATACCCCGTCATGCCTGTATTAAACACAACTTCGCCGATCGTGGTTCCGGTTGCGCCAAACGACCAACCAGAATAACTAGAACCATCTGCCAGAACTAATAATGCAGGCTGAGCCGAAGGAAGAGCCATATGCCATTGTCCAGAAGTTTTCAAACGTTTTATTATGCTACGTCTGGCTCTCGATTAAAAGTGACGGTTGTTGCGAATTGAGCATTGCCGGAGAACACCACACATCAGAACCCAGCGTAGAATAGCTTCATAAACGCAGTTCCCATCGCGCGATGAATTTTGGAGTGTTACCGGCAAGAGCGATCGCCTTTCAAATCCTGTTTTTGCTGGTGGCGATCGCGCTGGAAGCTCTGATTTTGCATCGTCGCCTGCCGTTCGACTATAAAACTAGTGTGCGGTATGCCGCCACCATTAACATGCTATCGACCTTCCTGGGGTGGGTCATCTTTTTCAATGTGCAGCAACTCCTACCAGAAGACCTGCGCATCCAACTCATTAGCTTTTTCTTTTTTGAACGCTTCTTCTCAAATGCGTGGGAAGGGGGGATGCCGCCCATGCTGGTGGTAACGGCTTTAGGAGTATTTTTTGGAGTGATTATCGCCGAGTATCAAGCGCTCACAATCCTAGAATTTATGCTGGAAACGCGCAAGCCACAGGAGCAATCAGAGACCATTTTGAAGTCCCGCGATCGCTTCAAATTTCGGCGTTTGGAGCAGGGCGGCATTTTATTTAAGAAGAACGATCGAGCTTATACCCTATTAGTGGCTAACTCGCTCAGTTTTAGTGCGGTGCTGGTGGTGCTATTGTTCCGCTGGCTCGACCAAACCTACTTCCGGTGAGCACATGGACTTCATTACTAGAACGATCGGGTTCCTGATTGGGTTGGCTCCGCCGCTCGTGCTGACCATCCTGGGGATTGCGGCCCTGGGAGTCATCTCTCTCTTTGCCTTTCGTTTTTTAGTACTGCAAAAGTTTTTTGGCGAACTGGGCGGTATCCTGAAAGACCTATTTGGGTTAGTGATTCCGAAAAAGTGGGATTCACCCAAAACGATTATTTTGTTAGGGGCATTCTCTTGGGCGGTATCGCTGTTGGTGGGCAGTGTGGTGCAGAGCATCATTGCCTTTTGCGGCTGGATCTTCCTGATCGCAGGTGTGCATTGGATCATGCACGATGAAAAAGAACTGAAAAAAATTCTGACGATTAATCAGATTTTCATTGGGCCGTGGCTCACTGGGGCACTGATTTGCTATTTCCTGTTTGGAACCACGGAAGGCATTCCGCCGATCGCCTTCGTCATCTGGCCAGGTTTGTCAGCCGTCATCGCCGGTTTACCCAAATTCATTGGTTCCGATGCGGCCACTCAAGTTCCCATCTGGGTGAAGCCCAAACCCGGCGATCGGCAATATCTGGTTAACCTGGCTTTGATCAACCTGCTATTGAGTTGCTGGATTCAACTTGGCTTTACAACACGCCAATGGCTAGCCGACTATCCCACCCTGGAATATGCCGACTTCCGCAATAGCCCATTTATGTTTCAGTGGGATGCGAACCCCCAAGCTAGCTCGCGGGGCGTTGAAGCGCTATCCAGGGCAGAGGCCGAATTTAAGCGAAATTTACAGGGTCAGTCCTGGTCTCAGGTAGAACGGTGGCTCCTGGAGTTTGATGACCAATTAGGGCGGTTGGGAGAATCGGTGCTGAACCAAATGAGCAAAGCCAGAGAAAATTCTTACTGGCGTATCAGTGGTCAGATCTTGCCGGGAGAATATAACGTTCAACTGTTTTCAGTTTGGGAAGGGCCTTCTGCCAATGCGGAAGGGTTTTACTATACCCAAACATGCCAAATTTCACGGGTGGCCCCAGTTGATGTGGCGGGGCAATCGTCCACGACAGTTGCCCCCTTGCCGCAGGTGGGTAATGCGAAGGTTCAGTGTGGCCCGATCGAAGGGCCGATCGCGGGACAGCCAGAACCCCGCGCGAGTTAAGCGAGTTTCCACGCGGCCCATTTCCAGCAAGTCAGCCACCCACCTCACAGGTGATTTCATCCGTCATCCTTAAGCTCAACCGAGGGCGGAACGGCCTCGGCCTCCTGCCGGTTGCGATAAAGATGGCGAGTGGTGCGTTTTGACGTTTAATAAGGATGTTGTCAGCACAGATGGGTGAGGCAGGATGCGGCGAACGCTGGTGATTGCGGCGAATGTGTTTCGGGAAGTGATTCGCGATCGGGTGCTCTATTTGATAATCTTGTTTGCCTTATTGATGGTGGCGGCAGTGCGGTTGTTGCCCGAATTGGCCGCCACCACCGAGGACAAAATCATCCGCGATGTCGGCTTGGCTGGCATGACTGTCTTGGGATTGGTCGTGGCCATCTTTGTGGGGACTGGGTTGGTCAATAAGGAAATTGAAAAGCGAACTGTATTGGTGATGCTGGCGAAGCCAATCAGCCGCGTTGAGTTCATTGTGGGCAAGCATTTGGGCTTATCGATGGTGCTGGCGGTGCTGGTGGCGGCGATGACTGCCATTTATATGGCGATTTTGTCGGTGAATCGCATCGCTTATCCGGTCACGGCCATTCTGGTCTCAGCAGTATTTTTGTGGTTGCTGTTGTCATTGATGACGGCAGTGGCGATCGCGTTTGGTGTATTTACCAGTTCGCTGCTAGCCACGTTGCTGACGTTCACTGTGTTTCTCATGGGCAGTGCGAGTGCTAATCTCGTCGCACTGGGTGCCCAAAGCAAAAATCCTACCGTTGAAGCCATCACGCGCAATTTGTATCTAGTGTTGCCTGATCTTTCTCGTTTAGATCTCAAAAACCAGGCGGTATACGGCTTATTGCCAAATCCCGAAATTTTGCTGCAAAACGCCCTCTATGCCGTGTTGTATATCGTGCTGCTGCTGGCGATCGCCACACTTATCTTCTCCCGCCGCCAATTCTAACGTTATGCCTCAGTGAGATACTCGTAGGTTTCGATTAGCTTTTTGATCGTGCGTTGGTGGTCGCGCATGATGATAGGTGGAGCGGAGCCACGGGTTCTGATAACTTCTTCACCCACAATGTCTTCAGCAAGTTGATTGATCGAGTCAATGAGTTCGTCGGGAGTCGTGAAGTTGTCTTCCGCAATACGATTGAGGACGGACGTGGGGTTGTGGTCGTGGGCGATCGCTTTCAGCGCCTGCAACTCATACTCTGGAAGCTGCACCATAAACTCAGTCCACAAGTCGGATAATTCCTGATCAGCAGACTTGGCATCTAGTGCCTCTTCGGGAGGCTGAGGTTTTGGGCGGGGAGTGGGGCGCTCTAGAGCGGTTTGGGGGGAATGCTGCCCATTTCCAGTTGAGCGTTCTAACTGCGGCGGCGGGGGCTGAGCAACCGGAGGCGGCGATGCGTGGCGCAGGGCAGTTTTTTGAGCTTGCAGTTGGGTAATTTGCCGTTCTAACGATTCTTTTTCCTGCCGTCGATCGCGAATTTGCTGCTCGACCTTTTGCAACGTGTCCTGCTGCGATTTTACTTGCCCTTGTTGCTGTTTCAGTTGGCTTAGCTCCCGCTCAAGCTGAGATTTTTGCTGCTCCAACTGGGTGAGATCAAGTTGGAGGGTTTTGCGTTGCGTGTGTTGTTGCTTCAATTGAGCCAGGTCGGCTTCCAAAGATGCTTTTTGGCTGGCTAGTTGCGGCAGGGTTTGTTGGAGCGCGATCGCTTCCGCCTGGGCTTGCTTCAGGCTAGCCAACTCCTGCTCCAGTTGCGCTTTTTGGCGTTCTAGTTGCTGCACGGCCTGCCGCAATGGTTTCTCGGCCTGAACGGATTTGGAATGGTCTTGGGGGTGGTCGAGGGCCGCTTTTTCACGGCGTCTATCACGAATTTGGGCTTCTAGCGATCGCAATTCGACTTGGAGGGCTGTGACCTGCTCCTGGAGTTGTTTCAACGCCGATTGCAACGGATTGGTGCCAGCTTCCAATTCCTGTTTCTTGGTTTCTACAAACACCACATACTGATCTAACTCATGGCGACATCGCTCTAATTCCTGCACGTCCTGAGTCAACTTTTGGGTTGCAGATGTCAACTGTTGCTTTTGCTGGGCTAGGTGCTGAATGTCCTGCGTAAGTTGGTCGCGGCGTTCTCGCTGCTGGTTCACCTGGGCACTAACCTGGCTTAACTCGCTCTGCAAATGATTGAGGGTCGCCGTGATCTTTTGCTTCGTGGCGGCGGCTTCAGTGATGAACTGAGTCAGAGAAGCGGGGTGAAATTCGGACTGAATTTCCCGACTGTCAGCGATCGCCACCGGCATTTCGGCAGCAGTCTCGGTTGCTGGAGCGGCTAAATCCCAACTGAGGGCAGGCGTTGCATAGGGAGTTGTACCGGGAAGTTGCCGTTGCCGCAACCGATCCTGCATGGCATTGAGTGCTAATACCACCCGTTCTTTTTCGGCAGAAATATCGATGACCGCTTGCTCTTCTTCGGCACGGCGACGTTGTAACAGGCGAATTTGGTGTTTGAGGGCGGCAAGGCGATGATCGGCGGCGCGTTTGTGATACCAGTTGACTGCCGCCGCAGTGACTAAAGCAGTACCCAGTGCCAATGCACTTGCAATTAAGGCCGCACCCAAATCACCCGTCATCAGCAGGCTTACACCAAAACTGGTGATAAATGCGATCGTTCCTAAAATCAGCCAGGGATTCAGCATAGGCAAAACTATCGCAACCCAGAGAAAGTTGCGTAGCTTAATGGTACGCTCTGAACCGCAAAAGTGTGGCGATTCTTACGGGGATTCCGGATTTGAGCCAAACGCTTGGGGGTTGTCGTTCCAGGCGATCGCGCCAGATACGCCCACCTGACTGCGTTGCGAAACCTGCAAACCAGCAGCAGCAGCAATCCCTTTTTCTGAGACTGCGGTAAATTTCACCAGTTCCGCCAGGGCAAACTCGAGTTGAGCGCCTGCATCTAACGCCACCCAGCCATCAGGGGTGAGTTCCCGATACTCAAAGTGGAGGTGCGGGCCAGTGGAATTCCCAGTGCTGCCAACGCGCCCGATGACAGTTCCTTGTTTCACCGTCTCGCCCGCTTTAACAAACACTTCGGACAGATGCCCGTAGAGCGTTTGTTGGTTCCCCTGATTGTGGTTCAGGGCAACAGCCAACCCATAACCACCGAGAAAGTCTGCCATGACGACCTGGCCAGCGTAAGCGGCGAGGACAGGTGTACCAAGCGGGGCACCAATGTCTGTTCCGGCATGGAAGCGGGGGGTGCCAAAGATGGGGTGAACTCGCCAGCCAAACAGGGAAGTAATTGGGGCGGGGATTGCCAGTGGAAAAACCAATCGAATGTTGCCATTGCCCAAGCGACCGGGTGGACGGAGGGTGCGGCGGTAGAAGTCTTTGAGCGAGGGTGTGGTGCCGATCGCAGTGCTGAAACTGTTGTAGCTAGGAGCAGCGATCGTTCCGAGGGGAACTGAAGGCGCTGTCACCGGCAGCCCCCGCCCAAACTCGGCAGCGGGAGCCGTCAAACTAGGAGTCCGCTCAGTTGCCCCAAGGCCGTAATTGGTGGCATCGATGTAAGGATCATTGACTGGAGCGGGGGGCGCAACATCGATCGGGGCCGGGATGTCGGTTGGTTCCGGGGCTACGGGCGGCGCGACGGGTGCATCAAGGGGGATGGTTGAGTCAACCCCATCGGCTGTTTGAGCCAGGAGGGCACTGGAAGCTAGGGTTATGCTGGCAATCAACACCCCAGAGGCCAAAAATAAGCGTGCTAGCGGGCCAGGCGAGTTAGAGCGGTGTGATGGTCGATTCATGCTCGAGGTTCCAAGGAGAGGGGGTCTAATAGGACAATAGGGCAGGGGGATCTCAGGTGATGCAGCCAGACGGCATCTTGCTAGAAGGGTTGTTCAGGGGGGAGTGCTGGGGCGGGGCCAGGAATCGACGGGGTCGTAGAACCAGTTGCGATCGGCAGATTGGTCACAGCCCGCTGCAACGATGCTAACGCACGGTTATAGCCAATAATGGCAGTCACTAAGTTCCCTTCTGCGCGAGTTAACGCATTTTCGGCGTTAATCACTTCAGTTTGAATGCCCACACCGGCCTGGAAGCGTAATCGGGCCAATCGCAAAGCCTCACGCGCCTGCGCCACGGCTTGCCGGTTTGTGCCAATGTTCAAGAAGGTAGATTGCAAATTAGTGAAAGACGATTCCACTTCGAGTTGAACGGTTTCGCGGGTTTGCGCGAAGGTCGTCTCAGCGATCGCTTTGTTGATTTCCTGTTGATTGGCCTGCGCTCTAGCCGCTCCTCCATCAAAAAAGTTCCAGGTGGTACCCAGAGAAACACTGTAATTGTCGGTAATTTGGAAGCCATCTCGCAAGTTGTCCTGGAAGCCGTACCGCACTCGCAGGTTAACAGTTGGCCATAAACTTGCCAGGGCGGCTCGACGTTGTTGTTCAAAAAACTCTCGCTGAGATAACTGTTGTTCCAGTTCCGCACGATTTTTTAAGGCCAGAACGATCGACTGTGGTAAGGTCAAGTTCCAACTGCCAGCAACCTCAACGGGGTCAGCCGCCGCCAGATCAATGTAAACTGGCACAGCCAAAACTCGCACCAGTTCCCGTCGGCGCGTGCGTTGAGTTGCTAGGGCATTGGTTAAGTCCTGTTGGGCATTGGCCAGTTGCACCTGCGACTGCAACACGTCAAACCGGGTGCCCAAGCCAGCCCGTTCTTGCGCTTGCGTATCCCGTAAACTAGCCTCGGCATTGCGGACGGCGGCTTGCTGAATGCGCACCGCTTCATCGGCTTCTTGCAGGTTGTAATAGGCCGTGGCCACGTCTAACCGAATGCGTTGTTCAATGACTTCAACAGTTAGTTGTTCACCACGAACTTGCTGTTCAGCCGCACGAATCCGAGCGGGACGTTGACCAGCCGTATAGATGTTGTAGTTGAGCGTCAACCCACCATCAAAGGTGGTACTGGACACATTCTCCTGAATTGGGCCTGCAAAGGACTGACTTTGCTGGGTGGAACCCTGTTGTACAATTCTGGCATCGGTGCCGACTGTGGGGTAGAGGGCGGCCTGCGCCTCACGCAGTTCAGCGCGAGTTCGCTGTAGTTCCAAGTTTGCGATTTGTAGCTCCCGATTGTTGCGTTTAGCCAGTTCCAGTGCCTGTTGCAACGTAATCGGCTGAATGCCGCGCACGCGCACATCTTCAGGCCGAGTGGGAATCGTCAACGGATTGGGGTTGGGGTTGAGGTAATCAGGCGCAACACCTTGTTTAGCGGGGCCGATCGGACGGGAAGGCGTGCCTCCATTACCAGTAGCTGGAGAACCAGCGGGAGGTGTAATCGTTCCCGGCGAGAGAATCGGCGGGGTCTCCGAACCAGGAGTGGTGGGCAGGGTGGGCGTGACTGGTGCTACAGGCGGATTTTGAGCTTGTTTAATTTGAGCTTGTTTAAATTGCTTAACTGTGCCGGGTTTTGCCAGTGGCGCTGCTTTGGATGCGGGTGCTGCTTTCGCTGAAGCTTTGGGGTTTCCCGGTTTGGCTTTGGCTGAAGTGGTTTTTGCGGGTGCTGATTTGCGAGCCGGGACGGCGATCGCGGGTTTTGGTGAGGCTGGTTTCGCGCTGGTAGCGGGCGAGAGTACCTCCAAAATCGCCGTATCTAGACTGGATAATTCTGCCAGTGGATTGGCGGGGGATGATTTGGCCTCAGGGGTTGCATCTGAAGCGGGTTGGGTGGTCGAAGCTGATTCTGGCTCGGTTGCCGTATCTGGCTTCGACTGAGAAACGGCTGGAATGGTTTGCCCTAAAGCAATCCACACTCCAATCCCCATACCAATTAATTGGTGAGACAGTCTCATTCCGATCTACCACTCCTCTTAACAAATCACCTCTAAAAGCATACTGAACAAATGCGCCTATGACGTTTTTGATCTAAGTAGAGACCAGGAGAGGCCAAAAAGTTTTGTTTTCCGCAACAGGTTAGACTTGATCCACACAAAGACACGTTGCAAGCGTTTTGATTCTGGCCTGAAGCGGAACATTCATGATTCACCCAACAGCAGGAACTTAGTAATCGTATGGGTTTTTCGGTTCGTCGATCGCCTTTAAGGATGAGGCTTGAATCACTAACAACCGTTTGCCAGCCAACGTTTCGGTAATCATCTGGCCCTCCACTTGCAGCCACTTATCCGGCGGATACTTGTCCCGTGATTCAGGCAGCTTAACTGCCAAGCTGACAGGATAGGCATCGGCGGCGCAGCAAGTCAAGATAAACCGAGAAATCAGCAAATATTGCTCAGGCATGTCATTGGGGTGGATGACAAATCCTTGCACACGCGCTTTTTGACCCTTATAAGCATCTGGCTCTGGATAAACGGTGAGCGTTCTGACCCAATCAATGATGGACTTATCTTCTGAATTAGTTGCGCCTCGAAACGCTTGCGGTTTGACTCGTGTAAGCGTTGGCCCCTCTTTGACACCGCGCTGGATGGCTGTTTGGCTGGCAAAAGCACGGGGTGTAATGAGCAAGCCCAGAATGGCCGTTATCAGGAGCAAGGCGCTACTCCACCCGGTCGGTAGGAGGGTGATGTGGGAGCCATCCGGTTCTGCCCGCCGCTTGGAGTAACGCACCAAAGCCAGTGTCCGCCAACCAGCTAGCAGTAGCAAGCTAATCCCGGCCAACACGGTTAACCACATGTAATTGGGATGAATGAGCAAATACAGCTTGCCCGTTAGCCAGTAGTGCAGGAACAAAACGCCCCAGGCGGCGATCGCCAAAACATCAATCCAGGCACCGATAGTCCGAGACGCACGAGATGAGCGAGCCATAATAACCCCTTCAGTTGGGATGTAATCCAGGTATCAAACGTTAGCCATCAGCGATTATACCCATCCCGTTTCAACCTTGGGTGACTACAAAAATCCCTCTTGCTCCAAATCTTCAATCAGTTGCAGCCCCCGCGGGTCGCCAACTCGCAAGAGCGCGCTTCTGGCATCTTCCCGCACGCCTAAATCTTCGTCTTCCACGATCGTTTCCAGCAGAGCATCGATCGCCGTGGCGTACACCACGTTAGATGGCAACTCGCGACACAGCAACCCAACCGACCAGGCACAATTACTCCGCACTGCTGCCACCGGATCTTTGCGCATCGCTTCAATTAAGGGCGGAATGGCAGCAATGACGGATTGGTATCCAACAGCGGCCATTTGAGCCAGAGAACTGGCGGCCCAGAGCCGCACCGCAGAAATGTCTGTTTTGAGGGCATCAATGAGGGTTGCTAAAGTCCGGCGATCGCGGCAATTTCCCAAAGCCCACACAACGCCTTTGCGCACATATCCATTCCAATCCGTCGTGTATTGCTGCACCAAAGCTTCCACAGCATCCTCGCTAGGATTGCGCCCTAACCCATAGGCCGCGCTCACCCGCACCAGGGGGCAACCATCCTGCAACAGGCGAATTAAGTGAGGAATGGCTCGTTCGTCTTGCAAATCACAAAAGGCTCGCGCTGCCAGCATTCTTTGGTTTGTGTCGGCTGATTCCAGCAATGCCAACATGGCCTCCGGATTGGGCTTTTCGCTTGGGTCTGCATCTACAGGCTCCAGCCGATCCAGGGGGCTTTCCAAATCCTCATCGCTGAGAAACTTTAACTCGTCGTCTTCGTCGTACATAAGTCAACTTTACAGCACTGGGGTTGCCGTTCAACGATCGACTGGCTCCAAACCAGACGGCTATTCCTGGGTTCAAGACTTATGCAGCCAGTTTAAGCATCAAGCATCCGATCGTACGTCTTCAATAAATAGTCTGGTTTGCACCGAGTTAGCCAGTAGCCAACATAAATCAATAGCACCGCCGTCAATATGATCGGAACAGCCACGGGAAAGTATAGGATGTGCCACGGATTGTTAAGGAACAAGCGCTGAATTCGATCGCGCCCAATCTTCAGTTTCTCGCCTAATCCCGTTGCCGTGGGATCGCGATCGCACCCTGCGGCCTTCGGTTCACTGCCTTCTGCCTTAATCAATTCCTGCTGCCAAAAATAATCATGCCCAATCAGCAAAAATCGCCAAAAGAAGTGGGCCAAGCCATCGGGAGGCGCATGGGTTGCGCGGGCGTTAGGATTGAGCCAGATGATGTGTCCGGCTCGCTTAAGCGTTTCAACATGAACAACGCAGTTGCCGCGATAGAGGGGTAATTCAGCCGGAATCGGATTTTGCAGCAGAAACTCGCGCCGAAACGCCACATTATTCAAGAAATACTGGGCAGTGGGGGTAAGTTCCGTTTTGCCGGAGTATTGCGGAAAGATGTAGGCGAGCGCCATTGCTGTTCCATAGGGGCCGCGCCCGCGCGTGGTGGTTTCGCCCGCAACGATATGAATGGTTGGATTGTGGAATGGAGTTAGGATGGTTCGCAGCCAATGAGCTTCGTAAACACAATCGGAATCGGCATAAACAATAATTTCTCCAGTTGCCAAACTAGCTCCCAGCATTTTGGCTTTGTAATATCCAGTTGCAGGGGGGGCTGGATAAAGTTTGATCCAGGGATAGCGATCGCACAATTGCTGTAATAACTCCAGCGGCGCATCCCCGCTATCGATTAACAAGACTTCATTTGCAGTTGCGGGCGACACTTCTTGATTCATCAAAGAAGCCAAAGAATTCACTAATCCATCTAAATCTGCATTTGCTAAATTCTCGGTTTCTAAAATAATGGAAAACGTTGGTAATTGATTGACAACTTCCATCCTCACAGCTTCCTTGGGGGGCAAGCAAACAACCACAATTTTAGATTACTAACTCCTTTCGCCCGCAAGTCGATTCAATTGAAAAGTTAAAAGTTGAGTAAATTCAATGAAATTGGGAGTCGAGGGGGTGGGCAAGGAAACCAGATGAGAAATTGAAAATTTTACCGTAACTTCACGCAAACGCCCGTTTTTTGTGGCGATCAACACGTAGCAACGTCAGTAATTTCCGCAGAATGTAGATGTTTTGCGTTCATTAACGGTTTTTTATGAAAAATCAGCTAAATACGCTCTTGGCGATCGGTGCGATCGCTGGAATCGGGATTGTCGCGCCAGCCGCAGAAGCAGCATTATTGATTGGCAATACACGCGGCAATAGTATCGTCATCTTCGACGAGATTAATGGCACGATTCAAGGTGATTTCACAACTCCAGGGGCAAACGGTTTGCGAGATCCTGATGCGATCACGATCGGCCCCGATGGCAATGTTTACGTCAGTGTTGGCGGCAACAGCGGTTTGAATTTGTTTGATCCGACTTACCCCCAAGATTCTGCTGTGTTGCGCTTCAACTTACAAGGAGAGTTTCTCGGCATTGCCGCATCTGGCAACGGGCTAACTCGCCCCTATGGCAACGCCTTTGGCCCAGACGGCAATCTCTATGTCAGCAGTTTTCGCACCAATCAAATTCTGCGGTTTGATGGCAAAACTGGAGCCTTTATCGATATTTTCGCATCTGATAATAACGGCGGGTTGGGCAGCTTGGATGGCTTAAACGGCCCCAATGGTTTGTTGTTTGGCCCTGACGGCAGCCTGTACGTTACCACGCAAGGAAGTGCGAATAATGCAGCAGGAGATTTAACCTTTCCTTTCGCCAGTCAGGTATTACGCTACAACCCGGAACAAGTATTGGGTAAAGCACCGACCACAACGCCCACTGTTTTCATTGACCAACCGGCACTGTTACCCGAAAACCCAGGCTTCATCAGCTTGTTGGGGTTAGCATTTGCGCCTGATTTTGCCAGCTTGTATGTGAGTGACTTTGCTGGGGGGATCCGCCAATACGATTCAGCGGGTAACTTGTTGGGTGTCTTGTCAACAAATTACACCGGCACAACTCCCGCCAGCAACTTCGTCGGTGGGTTAACTTTTGGTGCTGATACCGATAATTTGTTTGCAGTGGGCTTTGATTTTACTAACAACAATTTGGGATCGGTCTTAACCTTCCCAGGGGCACAGGGTAGCAGTACAGCCTTCACAGGGTCACTATTTACCGATACGTTACTCCTTCGCCCGATCGGGGTGGCGGCAGTTCCGGCTGCGGCGATCCCAGAACCAGCGACGATCGCTGGCGTCCTTCTGGCCGCAGGCGGTTTAGGGGCAGCTCGTCGCCGCAAGCTTAATGCTCACCGTAAACACTAAACCTAATCCGGCTATCGTCATCTGTCCTGTAGCAGAGGCCATTCCTGCTGCTGTCGCGATCGTCTTGACAGTCAAGATAATCGCGACAGCAGGAATCATGCTTTCAAGCATTTTGTCAGTCGATCAGCGACTAGCGATCGTCTTAATCGGTCAACCTCTCGCCTGCGCGGACAATGCTCTCTTTTGAGTCTTGGGCGGCGTCTTTGGTTGCTTCTACATAACCTGACCCAAATTCTTTGAACGCGGCTGTCGCTTGTTCGCCAATCCGACGACCTCGTTCATCGGGATCATTGGCAGTTTCCCGATCTTCTTTGTTCCACTCGCCAGTGGTTTTGGGGCGGGGAGAATCATTTTCATGAACCCGTTCTAGCACTTGCTTAGTCAAGGCTTTGTTTGCCCCTGGTTCATTCTGAGCGGCTTGAGCTTGGCCACTTGTCGCCAGAAGCAAGACAACACTCAAAACAACGGCGGTGAGTTGTCGCCATTGCCAACCGCGAACCCAGGATTTGAGCGTTGCGATCGCCGCAAAAACCACGTTTACCATATCAAATCTCCCTGCATCGTCTCGATCACATTCAGTTCGCCTCCTAGCCTAGTTGCAGAAGCCGTCCCATCCCTCTAGCAAAAGATGGATCTGCGATCGCGTTTAGAGTGGCTCAGTCATCGGGTTGCAAATTTGGGAAAGTAATCGTGACCGAATCGCCGTCAGCCAGGTTGAGAGTTTCGTGAGCGTTACCGTTGGTAATGGCGATTTCGACCCAACCATGACTGCCGACTAAGGAGATTGGGGTTCCACTCGGGCGCTCGCTGTAAGTCGCAACGCTTGGTAGAACGGTGTTTTCCAAGATCACGCACCAGTTCTCGGCCAGCAGCGCAGACGCAGGAATGGTTGTGATCAGATTACCAAAGTGATCGATCGCTTGAATCCAACCTTGAATCGTGTTGCCGGTTTGAATAAGCGGCGGCAGCGGTAGGTGGGTGAGAGAGTCTGGGGCGATCGGGGTGCCCAACTCAGGCAGTGATACCCCATTGGCGATGTGGGCAGCAACCGGAGCGAAAATATCCCGTCCATGAAATGTAAAACTGGGCTGGGACGTGCGCCAATAATGGGAGTGGTTTAACTCCACTGCTTGCAGCACAGAATGCTGCGCCACAACCCCACTAAACAAACCATTATCAGGCCCAACCAGAAACCCAATCGGCGCATCCCAGGAGGAGCCAACCGCGATCGCCACAGGGCGACGATCGCCCCCCACCCCCGGATCCACAACTGCTACATGCACCGTCCCGGCGGGGAAATAGGGGAAAGCAGTCATTAACACAAATCGAGCCTGAGCAATATTCTGCGGCAGAATTTGATGCGTCAGGTCAATGACTGGCAGCGTTGGATCGATGTGGGCGATCGCGCCTTTCATCATGCCCACATACCCATCTTGCAGGCCAAAATCACTCAAGAGGGTAATCACTTTCACTTGTCTCATGACGATCGCGCCCCCTTCAACATTGCCTTCAGTCGCAAGCTGAACAGCCTAATTCTCTCTCTTCAGCATGATTTTTTGTAACAAAAACTACCGTTCTATCTCCCGATGTTAGAATTAAAGAAAACATACATGAATTAGGGGAACAAGAAGTCCATGTTGAACAGAAAACGTCAGGAAAAGGCTATAAAAGTTGCAGAAACTCACCGGATGAACTTGCAAAAGAATCTCCAGCGTCGCCTGGAAGCTGCTCGTGCTATGGGTGATGAGGCATTGATCCGGCAATTGGAAGCTGAAGCAAGCTACATCGGGTTAAATTAGCTTAGTCAGGCAACGTTGACTTTTCCCATCTAGACATTAATCTTAAATGCCCTGCATCCATGATGTGGGGCATTTGGTTTAGCCCACATATTCGGTATCAATTTCAATCTCCAGGCTCTCTTCATCGACTCGCACATAGAGTTGGTTTGGCCGACAACAGACCTGGCAGTCTTCAATGTAGGATTGTTGCCCACCGGCACTCCAATCGACAAAGGTGATGTTTGGTTCACCACAAAACGCACAATAAAATTCTGCTGTGTTTTCCATACCGCCTGTGATCCTTGCGTTCCAATCTCTTATCATGCGGGGTTATGGAACCAGTAACACGAAATTTTTGGATTGGATGCGCACTGTGGGGCTATAAACCCTGGGTGGGCGAATTTTTTCCATCTGGGAGTCGGGCAGCAAATTTCCTCAAACTTTACAGTGAACGGTTGACGGCGGTCGAAGGAAATACCACGTTTTATTCAGTGCCGGATGCAAAAACGATCGCCCGCTGGGTTGCAGAAACACCACCAGATTTCCGGTTTTGCCCCAAATTTCCCAAGACCATCACCCATCAGGGGTCGCTGGCAGCAGGGATTGATGCGGCGCAACGTTTTATTGACCAGATGCAAGGATTGGGCGATCGCTTAGGGCCAATATTTGCCCAGTTGCCACCCAGTTACAGGCCGGAGCAATGGGATGACTTAACCGCATTTCTCGCAGCAATGGTCAACACTGGAGTGGCGATCGGCCTGGAAGTGCGCCATCTCGATTGGTTCAAACCACCATTTGATTCACAGTTGACAGACCGGCTCACCGCTTTGCAAGTTGGGCGAGTGTTATTGGATACCCGGCCTATCTACGATGTGCCTGACGATCCGCAACTGGCCGCAGAACGCAAGAAGCCCAGAGTTCCAGCCGTTTTCAGCATTTCAGCAGACTTCTGTCTAATCCGTTACATCAGCCATCCAAACTGGGATATGAATCTGCCGTTCTTGCAGGACTGGATTCGAGTTGTGCCGCAAGCCTTGGCCGCAGGCAAACAGGTATATTTCTTTGTGCATTGCCCAGTGGAAGAGCGATCGCCGGGGCATGCCCGCTCCATTCAACACCTGTTTGAGCAACACAATATGGCCCTATCCCCCTTACCGTGGAATCACGTGAATGAGGCTCCTGCTCAACTCAACTTACTCTGAAATGTTCTAAATAATCTCGCAAAAGTTGTTGAGCCGCTTCTTGAGAGGCAAGCCGCTGCTTAACCTTAAACAAAAAGGCGGATTCACGAGCTTCTGAGGGACACGCCAACTCCCAGAGACAAAAAATCACCTCATTTCCGTGGGGCGTGATTTGATATCGAACCGTATCGGGAATGTTAAAAGTACGCATCGTTGGATCAGTTCATTCTGCAACAGGTTTACCTATCAACAACTGCTAAGGAGCATGAATTAAATCACCTGTGAGGTTGTTGTCACAACCACCCGGTCAGGCAAAACGCTCACTGCACAAACATTGCAAGTTATTTAATTCTGATGCCTCAGCGTTTACAGACTTACTTAATCGTCACCACAAAATCAAGCCGTGGTAGACAAACCCTGATCCAGTTGGTTTATGCCAAGTTGGCAGTATCTCTATCGTTCAATATGCAATTGGTGATTTCAGTCATCCCAATGGATGAATCGTGGCAATCCGTAGGAGGATGTAACCTCAATGCTTGAGTGGCACGAACCAGATGAAATTACAATTTTGGTCGCGTTTTGTGCGTTAGGCTTGTAATACAGGGTGGGGAGTAGGGTAAGGATAACGCTATTCAATCATTTAGCACACAAGTTAGCAATTGAATTGAACTGCAACATGGGTTGATGAAATGTAACGTTTGAAACGGAATTCAGAGGGCAAACAATGGGCGAAACTAACACGGCTGAACTACTGGTGCAATGTTTAGAAAATGAGGGAGTGGAATACGTTTTTGGGTTGCCAGGTGAAGAAAATCTCCACGTCTTAGAAGCACTCAAGCACTCAAACATACAATTCATCACTACTCGACATGAACAGGGTGCTGCATTCATGGCTGATGTCTATGGTCGATTGACCGGCAAGGCCGGGGTGTGTTTATCGACTTTAGGGCCGGGTGCAACGAATTTGATGACGGGTGTTGCTGATGCGAATCTCGATCGCGCCCCCTTGGTTGCGATCACTGGTCAGGTGGGCACCGATCGCATGCACATTGAATCCCACCAATATCTGGATCTGGTTGCCATGTTTTCCCCCGTCACCAAGTGGAATGCCCAAATTGTGCGCCCCAGCAATACGCCTGAAATTGTGCGGAAAGCCTTCAAAATTGCTCAAACCGAAAAGCCCGGTGCGGTGCATATCGATCTGCCTGAAAATATTGCCGCCATGTCCGCGATCGGCAAACCGCTCACAACAGACAATCAGGAAAAAACTTACGCAGCTTTCGCCAGTGTGGAAAAAGCGGCAGAACTGATTTCCAAGGCCGTAAATCCGCTTGTCCTGGTGGGAAATGGGGCGATTCGGGCCGATGCCAGCAAAATGTTGACCGACTTTGCCACCAAACTGAATATTCCTGTCGCTAACACGTTCATGGGGAAAGGTGTCATTCGCTACACTCACCCGTTAGCGCTGTGGGCTGTGGGCTTGCAACAACGAGACTACATCAACTGCGGTTTCGATCGCGCCGACTTGATCATTTGCGTTGGTTACGACTTGATTGAGTACTCACCCAAGAAATGGAATCCCACTGGCTCAATTCCTCTGATTCATATCAATACGACTCCGGCGGAGGTGGATAGTAGCTATATTCCTGCGGTTGAAGTTGTGGGCGATATTTCTGATTCCTTGCAAGAAATTTTGGCTCGCGCCAATCGCAGCGGCAAGGCCGATCCCTATGCGCTGGAGTTGCGGGAAGAGATCTTGCAAGATTACCTGTTTTACTCCAAAGACGACGCCTTCCCCATCAAGCCGCAAAAGATTGTGTACGACCTGCGCCACGTCATGGCACCAGACGACATTGTGATTTCAGATGTGGGTGCCCATAAGATGTGGATGGCGCGCCATTACCACTGTGAGCGTCCGAATACATGCATCATTTCCAATGGGTTTGCCGCCATGGGTATTGCGATTCCGGGCGCGATCGCCGCGAAGCTGGTTCATCCGCAGCAACGAGTGGTTGCCGTTACGGGTGATGGCGGCTTCATGATGAATTGTCAGGAGTTGGAAACGGCATTGCGCGTAGGCACCCCCTTTGTCACGTTGATTTTCAACGATGGCGGGTACGGATTGATTGAGTGGAAACAGCACAATCAGTTTGGTGAATCAGCCTTTATTAAGTTTGGCAATCCCGACTTTGTGAAGTTGGCAGAAAGCATGGGGTTGAAGGGGTATCGCGTGGAAAGCTGTACGGATCTGGTACCCATGTTGAAGGATGCCCTGGAACAAGATGTGCCTGCGGTGATCGACTGCCCGGTGGATTATCAGGAAAATTTACGGTTCAGCCAACGAGCTGGCGATCTTGCCTGTGAGATTTAGCCGATCGGCCAAGGGGCGGCGCTTAAAGTCTTGCTCTAGGGTTGAGAGGGAGCTTTGAGGCAGGGGGGCAACCGTGAAATGGATGGCAGAAATTTATGCATATTCGGCAGGGAGACGAATCGTAAAGGTGGTTCCCTGCCCGATCGTGCTTTGCACCTCGATCGTGCCCTGCTGCAAATCGACAAACTGTTTGACGATGCTTAACCCCAAGCCAGTGCCAGGAATATTACTGACGTTGCGCCCGCGCTGAAACGGTTCAAACAAATGCGGTAAATCTTCTGGTGGAATGCCAATGCCACGATCGCTCACTTGAAAGCTGAAATGCCGATCGCGACAGGTCAATTTAAATTGAATGGGACTGGTGGCAGCGGAATACTGGATGGCATTCATCAAAATATTGGTCAGAATGGAGCGCAACAAGCGTTCATCGAGCAGAGCGGCAATCGTCTTGCGGCGACAGCTCCATTGAATGGGTTGGTGCGGCGCGATCGCGTGAATCTCCTCAACCAGTTGCCGACAAAACTGAACCAGATCAAGAGGCACAGGTTGCAGGTCAATCTTGTTCGCGTCCACCTTGCCAATGACCAAAATGTCATCAATCATTTGGGTCATGCGCTCAACATTCGCCTCAATGCTGCCAAAATACTGGCTTTTCTGCGCTGCGACAAGTTGCTGCTCGTAGCGATCGAGGTATGACACCGACAACAAAATATTGTTCAACGGATTGCGAAACTCATGACACACCATCGACACCAGGCGAGACTTAAGTTCATTCAGTTCTTGCAATTGGGCGTTGAGTTGTTGCAGTTCGGCAGTCCGTTCCTGCACTTTCGATTCCAGTTCCTCATTCGCGCGTTGTAACACTGCTTCCGCCCATTTCCGTTGGGTAATATCTCGAAATGCAATCACCGCGCCGATCAATTTTCCTTGTTCATCCCGCAGAGGCGTACTGATGTATTCAACTGGAAACTGAGTGCCATCTTTGCGCCAAAAGACTTCATGATTTACCCGATGCACAATGCCATCCTGGAAGGCGGCATAAATGGGGCAGGCTTCCAGCGGGTAGGGGCGGCCATCGGCGTGAGAGTGATGCAAAATTGCGTGCATCGATTTTCCTAGTAATTCTGCTTCGTTCCAGCCAATCATGTTTGCTGCCGCTGGGTTGACGAAAGTAACCCGGCCTTCCAGATCAACGCCGTAAACGCCATCACCAATCGAGTTAAGAATCAGTTGATGCTGGCGACGCAGGTTTTCTAAACTCCAACCAACCGCGTCGGACGAGCGCTCATCATCGAGCAAAGACGGCTGCAATGCTTGATCAAGTGCCTTTTCCTGTGCTTTATCCGCTATCCAGTAATACTGCCGCATGCTGGCACCAATTCAAAACTTGCACTCACTATACCGCCAATCCTGTTTCGCCTCGATCCAACTTCAGGGGTAGAGGTTGGGCAAAATTGAGTTTCTAAACCGCTCTTGTGCCGTTACAAACCGGCTGGCCCTCAGCCTCTGGCTGCTGCCTTGTGCTGCCCGTTACAGAATGAGAAAAATCGTAGCGAATTACACGGCAGTCGATCGCCCAAACTTCTTAACTAAGAATCAAGCTGGGTTCGCACCAAACCGGGTGGTTGCCATGAACAAAGATCCGACGAAAACGATTTTAGTGATTGAAGATGAAACCCAAACGCGCGAGATTTACTTGCAAAGTTTGAGGTTTGAGGGCTTTCATGCGATCGCCGCCGATAGCGGCACAGCAGGCATCGAGCTGGCCCAAACCCATCTGCCTGATCTAGTGGTGTGCGACATTATGATGCCGGATATTAGTGGCTATCAAGTGTTATCGACGCTCCGCCAAAATTTAGCAACTGGTGCCATTCCCTTCATTTTCCTCACGGCTAAGGCCACAATGGCCGAACTGCGCCAGGGCATGGAGTTAGGCGCGGATGATTATTTGACGAAGCCATGCACCGTGGAACAGTTTTTAGCGGCGATCGTCACGCGCCTCGCCCGGCAGGAAAACTTCAAGCGGAGATACAAGTATGCAGCCGAAAAAGCCGCGACGGCTACTCTGCCTGAAGCAACCGCACCAACCTCGATCTTTCCTCACTGTCCGAAATTGGAACCCGTTTTTCGATTCATTGAAACGCATTACCATCTCGCCATCAGTCTCAAAGATGTGGCTCAAGCGGCTGGCTATTCTCCCGCATACCTGACTAACCTAATGCAAAATTTGACCGGGCGCACCGTCAAGCAATGGATTACGGAGCGGCGGATGGCCCAAGCGCGATCGCTCCTGCTCAATTCCACCCAATCCATTAGTCAGGTGGCTGAAGCCGTGGGCTACTTGGATGTGTGCTACTTCATTCGCCAATTTCGGCAAGTGCATGGAGTCTCACCACAAGTCTGGCGCAAAGCCCCAACAGATACCAGAACTGCTTATCAAGCAGTTTAAAGGACGAGAATCTAAAGAAAGTCCTACTTCTTCCAAAGTTCCTCCAATGTCATCCCCCAAGCCGCCTGATATCGTACAGACATCGCAATTGAGTGACCTGTAACGGCGGATTTTCTTATGGATGCTCTCATGAATGACAGTCTGCAAGTATCGCGCTCCTGTTCCTGCGGTGGGTATCACTTGCCAGAAGACCACTGGCGCTACACCGAAGGGATGCCCGACAATCCAACCGATTTGGTCGAAGACCTGATCAAAATGGGGTTGTACAAACCCGACGTGTTGAAGTTAGCCAACCAATTGACAGCCGCAGAATTTCGGAAAGAGTTGTTCTTGCAACAAGCGGCAGGTGGCAGTGCAGTCCGTCGTCAATTTTGCGAAGAATTGATTCAGGAAGCGGGTGGCTTCGAAGAAGCATTCACCGCCGCATTTGGGCCGCATGCTGCCGAGTTCTTTGGTACGGCGATCAAGCGGGGCAGCTACAGTCGGCGGGAGTTCATGAAGCGAGTGGTGGCCTCAGCGGCTTTGGTCGGCATGGCGAGCTGTGCGACGCAACAGCAGCAATCAACCACCGAATCTGCGCCCACATCCGGGGGCACTGGCAATCTGGAGAAAACAGAACTGACGATCGGGTTTATTCCCATCACCTGCGCGACCCCGATTGTCATGTCCGATCCCCTCGGCTTTTACGAGAAACAGGGGTTGAAAGTCACTGTGAAGAAAATGCCAAACTGGGCAGCGGTGCGCGATTCGGCGATCGCCGGTGAGTTAGACGCTTACCACATGCTCTCGCCCATGCCGATTTCAATCTCCAGCGGCCTCGGTTCTGCGGCCTTCCCGATCAAACTGGCCAGCATTGAGAATATCAACGGGCAAGCGATCACCGTGGCCATGCAGCATAAAGACACGGTGAAGGAGGCCAAAGATTTCAAAGGCTTCAAAATTGGCGTCCCCTTTCCCTTCTCCATGCACAATTTGCTGATCCGCTACTACCTGGCAGCAGGCGGCCTCGACCCCGACAAGGATGTGCAAATTAGCCCCGTGCCCCCGCCCGACAGTGTGGCCAAAATGACCGCAGGCGAACTGGATGCCATGCTGATGCCTGACCCGTTTAACCAGCGTGCCGTATTTGAGAAAGTTGGGTTCATCCACATGCTGAGTAAGGATTTGTGGAATGGGCATCCCTGCTGTGCATTTGCCGCCAGTCAGCAGTGGATCGATGCCAACCCCAACACCTTTAGAGCGGTGAATAAGGCAATTATTGATGCTTCCGCGTATGCCAACAATTCTGCCAATCGGCAAAAGGTAGCGGAAGCCCTAATCGAGCGAAAGTATCTGAATCAACCCCTACCCGTCGTGCAAGCGGTCTTAACCGGGAAATTTGAAGATGGCCTGGGGAACACACTCGATGTGCCCGATCGCATCGGCTTTGATCCCTATCCTTGGGCGAGTTTTGCCAAGTGGATCGTCTCCCAAATGGTGCGGTGGGATTTGATGCCTACGGAGAAAGCGAATTATGAGCAGATTGCCAACGACATTTTCATGACTGAGTTGGCCGCCGAACTTCAAAAAGAATTGGGCCAGACGCCACCCACAGAAGCCGCGCGGGTTGAGAAGCTCAAGTTTGACACCTTCGATCCGGCTAACCCAGCCGCCTATGTAGAAGCCCAGCTCAAGAACTTTAATGTGTAGGGGATGAGTCATGACAAACCAAGCGTTGCAACCCGCGATCGCCCCCGCCAAACCCTTCCGGCTCAATTCCAACCAGAAGGCCACTCTCTTATTTTTCATCATCCTGATCGTCTTTCTCACGTTGTGGGAACTCGGCGCTCGCCTGAATCTTTTTCTGCCGATCATGCCCTCTGCCAGCCAAACCTTAAAAGACTTTTGGTTCTGGATTTCTGACCCGTTCTTCGATTACGGCCCCAACGACAAAGGCATCGGTTGGCTCCTCCTCACCAGTTTGCGGCGCGTCACGATTGGGTTTTGCATTGGCTCCGCGATCGCGGTTCCACTGGGTATCCTTTTGGGTTTATCGCCAGTCGTTTCCAAAGCAGTAGATCCATTTATCCAGATCCTGCGGCCCGTTTCCCCCCTGGCCTGGCTGCCTCTAGGCTTAGCGCTGGTCAAAGATTCTGAGAAAACGGCCCTGTTTGTGATTGCCATTTCCAGCATTTGGCCCACTTTGATCAACACGCGCTTTGGGGTCAGCAATGTTGATACTGCCTATCTCAATGTGGCTCGCACCTTGGGCGCTTCCCGCTGGCGCACCATCAAAAAAGTGATTCTACCAGCTGCGGCCCCCAACATCGTAGCGGGTTTGCGGATCAGTTTAGGGATCGCTTGGTTGGTGATCGTTGCCGCAGAAATTTTGCTCAGCGGCGGCATCGGCTACTTCATCTGGAATGAGTGGAACAACCTAAAAATCACCAGCATCATCACTGCAATTCTCGTCATTGGCTTTGTGGGGTTGATTCTGGATCGGTTGTTTGCCCTCTTACAAACCTGGGTGTCCTTTGGACAGAGGTCTTAATCATGCGCGCTCACACTCTTACGCTATCTCCACCGATGGAAACCACTGCCGCCCATCTTTCGATTCAGAACGTTTCCAAAGTTTATGCTGGTCGCAACAGCTTTATTGACAAAACCTTACGTCGCACTTCCCCCGATTTCACCGCGATCGCCGACATCAGTCTGGAAGTGGAACCCAATACGTTTGTGTCAATCATTGGGCCATCTGGTTGTGGCAAATCAACGCTCTTAAACATCATTGCAGGGCTGTCGGCTCCCTCCACGGGGGCGATCGTCCTCAACGATAAACCCATTCACGGCCCTGGCCCCGATCGCGGCGTAGTATTTCAGAATTACGCCCTGATGCCGTGGATGACCGTAGCAGAAAACATTCGGTTTGCTCTTGAAACGGTTTATCCCAACATGCCTCTGGCCGAGCAAAACAACATCGTGCATGAATACATCAGTTTGGTGGGGCTACGAGGAGCCGAACGCAAACACCCCCATGAGCTTTCGGGAGGCATGAAACAACGAGTTGGCATTGCCCGTGCCCTGGCCATCAATCCACAAATGTTGTTGATGGATGAACCCTTTGGTGCCCTGGATGCCCTGACTCGGGGCTTTTTGCAGGATGAAGTGGAGCGCATTTGGGAACAGGATCGCAAAACTGTGATCTTGATCACGCACAGCATTGAGGAAGCCTTGCTGCTTTCTGACAAAATTGTGATGATGACACGCGGCCCTGCGGCTCGAATTGCGCAAGTGTTGGATGTGCCGTTCCCCCGTCCGCGCAAACGAGAGGAACTTGATCAATATCCCGAATACCACGAGTTGAAGGCGGTGATGGAACACCATCTTTCCTTTGAAACTCGTGTGGTGGAGGAATCTCGCGTGAAAGCCGGAGTTTAAGGTGGTCAAACTCCAGGGGCTTACAAGCCTCGGAGACTTTAAGGCGCATGAGTTAAATAATAGTGGGATAGCCGTTCGGCTGTCTGAGACAGGTAAAATGCCGCTCCCACAGAATTTGCCACTTTATTTAATTCCCATTCCTAAGTAAACATCAACAAATGCGACTACAACTTTTTTCTACTCTAGTAGAGTACAGACCAAGGGGCTTAAGTCCCTCGTTCCTCGGATACTGGTGTACCTCAGTTGATTGAAGAACGTTGTCGTACTTGATGGGTTAACCTTCCGAGGTTTTAGTTAATCTGCTGCGTACCGATTAGATAAGGAGTGAACCATGCCACAAGCGGAAATTCCCATGATTACTGAGAAATTGCTAATGGCAAAGAAAGCGAAAGGGCTGACGTTTGCCGATCTGGAGAAAATTCTGGGCCGGGATGAGGTGTGGATTGCCTCGGCGATTTATCGTCAATCCACGATGACGGAGGATGAAGCCTTCAAACTGCTGGAAGCATTGGGCCTCAGTACCGATCTTGCGGCTGAATTAACTGCTTATCCAGTGAAAGGATTAGGCCCTATCGTCCCCACTGATCCATTGATTTACCGCTTTTACGAAATCATGCAGGTCTACGGGATGGCGATGAAGGATGTTATTCAGGAGAAGTTTGGTGACGGGATTATGAGCGCGATCGACTTCACCCTGGACATCGACAAGCAGGCCGATCCCAAGGGCGATCGCGTTGTTGTGACGATGAATGGGAAATTTCTGCCCTACAAGAAATGGTAGCGATCGGAGAACTCCTCTTGAGAGTTGTGAATTCAGGCATCTACTTCTTTTAAAACAAGGTTGAGCATAGAGGGGCATCATGCAACTTAGTTGGTTTGGTGCCTCTTTCCTGATTCAGTCCAGTCTCAATACCTGCTCTTGCGTAAGTCGTTGGGGTCTGGGCAACTCCAGATCGCGGCAGTAGCGATAGGTCTCGTCTTCACTAATTTCTTTCGTCGGCACTAAGGTGTCTTCAAACGGAAAGTAGTCATCCAGTTCACTCAAGCGGTAAGTAATCCGAACATGCGGGCCAAACATGATGACATCCCGGTCTTGCAGATCACACGCGGGCGTTTTGCGACCATTGATAAACATCCCGTTAGAACTGGATTTACCCTTGGGGATGCCATCCACGATGCGATAAATCGAGCTGCCATCCTCATTGACAATTTTGACCAGGGTAGCCTGCCGTCGAGAAACAAACTGTGAAGTCAAGCGAATGTCACATTTTGGATCTCTGCCAATGAAATGAATCGAAGCACCCAAGACATGCTGATGAAGACCGCTGCGGTCGTCTTCAATAAGCAGTATATGTTTGAGGTCTAAGGGCATTGGCAGTCACAGCGACGAACGAGAGATCGGGAGAGCGGACGAAGCTAGAAATTCCTGCTGGTACTGTATGTTTTATCAGCAAACCATTCAGAAGACCAGTCGGCAAGTGACTCTTTAAGTCACCTTCATAAACTCAGCCTTAAAACATTATCTGTTTCGTGGCTGAACGCAGTATTGCCGCTCACAATTAGAGGAGTTAAGTCACCATTATTGGTCTCATTGTTCATGGCATCTTCCTCCTGGCGACATACCACTCCGGGGATTCCAGATGAGTTGTTTGAACGGTTGCCTGGAATCCCGATGAGTCAACGTGAGATCCGGTTGCTGCTGTTGTCTTATTTGCGCTTGGAGGCTGATTCGGTGGTGTGGGATATTGGCGCGGGAACTGGCACAATTTCAGTTGAAGCAGGTTTGCTGTGTCCCCAAGGTCAAATCATTGCGATCGAGCGGGATGAAGAAGTTGCCAGCTTAATTCGCCGCAACTGCGATCGATTTGCAGTCACCAATGTAGAAGTGATTGAAGGTAGCGCCCCTGAATGTCTCAAAGATCTACCCAGTCGCCCCCAACGGGTATGCATTGAAGGGGGGCGATCGTTGAAGGCAATTTTTTTAGAAGTGTGGAAATATTTACCCGATCGAGGGCGTGTCGTGGCCACTGCTGATAACCTGGAGAGCCTGTATCAACTATCTGAAGGGTTTGCCGAGTTGCAGGTGCGCAATGTGGAAGTGGTGCAACTAGCCGTCAACCGATTGGAGCGACGCGGCATTAGCCAGGTCTTCACAGCCAGCGATCCAATCTTTGTGTTAAGTGGAGAAAAGATGGCATAGGTTATTGCGGCGCACGCAACCGTGATGGCCCCCCGCTATTGGCTCAAATTCGATAAGGTAAATATAAGCCTCATATTTCTGTTGTTGTTTCGATTGGGATTGACCCGAATCGAGTACAGTGTTGTAGAGGTTTCTTAACCTTCTTAAACTTCTCCTAATCTTTCGGCTGTTGTCCCCTATTGTGACTGGGTTACCTTCACCAGCATCTTTTTCTATGCCCTGGACTCGGATTCTAAGTGGCATTGTTGCGATCGCGATCGCCTTAAGTATGACGTTATTGGGCGGTTGGTATTTTACCGTTGGCTTTGGTGTCATTGTTTATCTGGGGCAGTTGGAGTATTTTCAACTGGCGCGGGCAAAAGGCATTGCCCCAGCCGCAAAAACCACCCTGGCCGTAAGTCAGGCGTTATTAATCATTTCGAACCTTTCTCCCACCTGGGCCGATGCGGTGTTTCCGGTTGCAGGAACATTCATCTGTTTTTACCTCTTGTTTCAGCCCAAATTTGCCACGATCGCAGATATTTCCGCCTCCATCATGGGCTTGTTTTACGGCGGCTATCTGCCCAGTTATTGGGTGCGGCTACGCTCATTAGAGCAGGCGGCAGCCAGTAATCTTCCTCTAGATGGCTTCTGGCCGCCCGATTGGCACCACATTGCCGCATTGCCGCAGGGTTTAACTTGCACGCTGTTAGCTTTTTTCTGTATTTGGGCGGCAGATATTGGAGCCTACATTGTGGGCAAATCCTTTGGCAAAACGCGCCTGTCAGATATCAGTCCCAAAAAGACGGTTGAAGGGGCGGTGTTTGGCGTGGCTGCGAGCGTTGCGGTTGCAGTGACAGGTTCCTGGTATTTAGCCTGGGCGGGTTGGCCGTTGACCGGTGTGGCTTTGGGCTTACTGATTGGGATTGCCAGCCTGCTGGGAGACTTGACGGAATCGATGATGAAACGAGATGCGGGCGTCAAAGATTCTGGGCAACTAATTCCTGGACATGGCGGCATTCTCGATCGCGCTGATAGTTATGTGTTCACCGCTCCATTGGTGTACTACTTTGTCACTCTAGTGTTACCGCTTTTGCCCAATTAGCACCACTCAACGCTCCCACCGACGCTCCCCGCTGCTCATTCACCTAGCCGCACCAGAATCCGCCCCTGGCAAATCAACACATCCGCTTGAATTTCTAGCTTCTCCAAATAAACATCCGACCCAAGGGGAATCGTGAGTTTGGTTTGGCATTCATCTAAGGGCACCAGTTCGTCGATCGAGTTACGCTGCTGAAACCCTTCCAGTTTCAATAGGTTGCCATTTTTGACAGCTAACCCAGTGCGCAGCGCAATCGCCTGTTCTGACTTTGGCGTTACTAAGACAGCAAGAAACGTTAGCCCCTTTGGTTCTAATTGCACCTGCACATCCCGCAGCATCGCATCATTTGGCGGAGTGCCGCACTCGGGTTGGGAGTCTTGTTGCAGCAGAGTTAACAAGAAATCTGCGATCGCCCCGGCCAAGAGCGGCGCACTCAACGAGGCATTTAAGTCAGCCTCCGTTAGGGAAACTTCACCATTGACTGGAAATGCCTGCAACAAACGAAATGGCTTTCCCCGCAGAACTTGGCCCAAATTCGTTTGAATTTGCTGCCCTGCAACTTGAATTTGGCTGAAATGCAACCCCTGGTAAACCGCCCTTTGAGCAGAGGCAAAAACCTGGCTAATTTCTCCGCTAAGCATTTGGCGATCGCCCGCATCGATGGTGATGTGCAAGTCTTCCACCTGGTCAAGCTGCGATCGCACCCACAGCTTTAAGGCTGGCGCTAACACCCGGCTAATCAGACGGCTTTGGCTGCCCAAAGATGCTGGTTGTGGTTGAGACGAGGCCGCAGGTAAGTTCTCTTCCCCGTTATCAAATGGTTGCGCGGATTCAGCAAAGTCATCATCCACTGGCATACCCTTCCCTTCTATCACAAACACTGGTGCTACAACGTTCAGCTTACACAGGAAGCGGATCCTCTGACGAATGTCTAAATGAAGTTGCGATCCCACCATGCTTAAACAAAAAACTGATCCCCTCGATCCCAAAATATCAAGGTTTCATGACATATCGATCCCTTAAAAGCTTGAGAAATCACAGAATCACGCGAAAACCTTTGGCCTAGCTCTTGACCGGATTTCCACTTTCTTGCAACATAATCGTAACAAAACGATCCCCGGACACATTTCTGGTGTTTTGTGCTTGTCCTATAGAAATAAATCTCAATATTTTTGAGCGAGTGAGCCATTAGGAGGATATTGATATGTCTAAAGAACGTCCCCCCCTGGAAGATATGACCCTGCGCCAGCTTCGAAGAGTGGCTAGCGAATGTGGGGTATCCCGCTATAGCCGCATGCGGAAAGATCAACTACTGGCGGCGATTCAGGAAATTCAAGGTCGTCAAGCCGGAGCGACTGTACCAAATCGAGACTTAGCCGCCCAGGAAGTTGTGGAAGCGGCAAAGTTTGATGTGGGATCGGACGATCGCACAGGTGGTTCATTAGCCGCCGTGGACGAAGGGCTTCCCGATTTACCCGCTGGTTATGGGGAGTCACGGATTGTATTGATGCCTCGCGACCCGCAATGGGCTTACGTTTATTGGGATATCCCGTTTGAAGCCAAAGAGGAAATGCGCCGTCAGGGTGGACAGTTGCTAGCACTCCGAATTTACGACGTTACAGATGTTAATTTGGCCTTCCAAGCGGCTCACAGCATTCAGGAATACCCTTGCGACGAATTAGCGCGGGAGTGGTATTTGCCAATCCCTGTGAGCGATCGTGATTACGTGATTGATATTGGCTACCGCTGCATCGATGGTCGTTGGCTTATTTTGGCTCGTTCTGCGCCCGTTCGCATTCCGCCAATCTATCCATCCGACTGGATTGAAGACTACTTCCTCACAATCTCCTGGGAAGACGAGTTACAGGGTAAAACTTTTGCAACCCTGACAGCGCCCTCCAAGCGTGTGGCACCGGGAGCGGCCATTTACAACCAAATGTATGATCTGGTGGATGACGTTGAAGCACAGCGAGTCGCTGGTTCTCTGTACGGCTCCATGCAGATGCAACAAGTGCCTGGCTCGATTCCTGCCGGTTCCATTCAACACATCGCTGCGTCGATCCAACACGTTGCTGGGTCAGTCCAACAGGTTGCTGGCTCAATTCAACACGTTCCAGGTTCGGCTCAGCAAGCCGTGAGTTCCTATGTGCTGGCTTCGGGCATGGGGATGTGGGCTGTGCCTGGTGCGCAAATGTCGGGGGTGGGGATGTCGGGTGTCGGGATGACCATGTCCGGTGCGGGTATGACCATGTCCGGGGTTGGGATGTCGGGTGTGGGCATGATGTCCGGGGTCGGGATGATGTCGGGTGTGGGCATGATGTCGGGTGTGGGCATGATGTCGGGTGTGGGCATGTCCGGCGTGGGCATGATGTCGGGCGTGGGCATGTCCGGCGTGGGCTTTTCGGCTTCGTTGCCGATCGTTCGGCCCCGCAAGTTCTGGTTAATTGCTGACGCAGAATTGATTGTTTACGGCGCGACCGAACCGGATGCCACTGTCACGATCGGGGGGCGTCCGATCAAGCTCAATCCTGATGGCACTTTCCGCTTTCAGATGTCCTTCCAGGATGGTTTGATTGATTACCCCATCATGGCCGTGGCGGCAGATGGCGAGCAGATGCGATCGATTCACATGGAATTCACTCGCGAAACCCCCGAACGGCACACCAACACTAAGGATGAAGCTGTGGAAGAGTGGTTGGTGTAATTCAAGCGTCATCTCCCTTTTGATATGCCTCCCCTGACCCCCCTCAGGGGAGTTTTTTTATGCCCAAGCTGTGAGAGTATACATAGAAAAACTTCCTATGACACCGTTTGAATTGTCTGTTGAATTACAGGACTTATTTGGAGCCGCGGCCAAACAACTGGCTCCGGGTTCGTGGCAAGTAGAAACCTCTGATTATCGGCTGCTGGTGCTGTTGTCTGATGATCAAAGCTGGCTGCGCGTGCTAGTTCCGATCGCCCCGGCTCAGGATGCTCAACCCTTTTTTGAACAATTGCTAGAAGCAAATTTCGATCGCACCCAAGAAGTGCGCTATGCGCTACAGCAGGAAGTTTTATGGGCCGTTTTTCAACACAGCTTGGCAGGACTGACGGTTGCAGATTTTCAATCTGTGGCAACCCGTTTAATCGAGTTGCGGCACAAAGGTTTGGATGAATCATTTAACCGGTTGATTGAAAATCGAGTACGGCAAATTATCCGGGCCTCGAAACAACAAGGGCAATCTCTGGAAGCAACGCTGCAAACTTTGGAACGGTTTTATCAGGAAGGATTGATGGGGGATATGGCCGCCAGTACTCAAGCTCGCGAAGATACGCTAGCGGCCTGGCGCTACCAGTTAGAACGCCTGTGGAATGAAGGAGAGTAGATGGGTAGAAAATTTACATGTAAAGTTTCTACGGGTTCACGAGTTTGGCACCCAAAAGAAGGGACATTGGGTTGAGAAAGGCAAATTCAATCAAACGGTAAGTTCTCTAAAGCGAGTTATTTTGTCTGTCATCATTATCTGTCGTCACTAACTGACGTTGCTGCTTACGCCACTAAAGCTACGGTTTTAGCCATCATCACTAAACTGGAGAAAGTTTGATAATGAAATTCACCAATCTTGGGATTCAATTTTCAACGGCGGCGATCGCCGTTAGCCTGCCGGTACTGGGGGTTGTGGTGACGCCATCCAGCGTTGAAGCATTTAGTTTTACCACCATCTACTCCTTTGGCGATAGCCTCATGGATACAGGTAACCTATATGCGGCAACCGGTAACTTGTTCCCGCCCAATGCCATCTATCCCAGCAATGGCCGCTTTTCCAACGGGCCTGTTTGGACTGAATACCTGGCCCCGCAACTGGGTACACCGCTACAAACCTTAGCCTTTGGTGGTGCCCGCACTGACAATACCAATCAGCTTCCAGGCTTACCAGGGTTAACGCAGCAGATCAATCAGATTACGATCGGTGATCCCAACGCCCTCTACATCCTTTGGGCGGGTGCTAACGACTATCTCAACGCGGGCCGAACTGATCCAGTCCCCACCGTTACAAATCTAAGCAACGCAGTTTTGACCCTAGCCAATGTCGGGGCAAGAAACATTGCGGTTGGCAACCTGCCAAACTTAGGCCAACTCCCCGGAACCAGCAGCGATCCAGTGAGAGTGGCTGGGTTGAATCAACTCACCCAGGCGCACAACTCCCTCCTGGCGCAAAGCTTAAGTGTGATTCAGCAATCTCAGCCCACGTTGGGGTTGTATTCGCTCGATTTCAATACATTGTTCAGTGATGCGATCGCGAACCCAGCGCAGTTTGGGTTTACCAACGTCACCGAAAGCTGTTTACTCACCCGTTGTCCCACTCCCAACACCTACCTATTTTGGGATGAGATTCACCCCACCACCGCTGGACACGCCCAACTCGCTGAGTTTGCCTTCACCAGCTTGCAAGCCCAAGCCATTCCCGAACCGGCCACAACGATCGGCCTCCTGCTGGGTAGCGCATTTTTGGCTGGCAGCCGTGCCCGTCGCCGAAAGTCATAATGGAAGCCTGACCGTTCCTTCTACCCCCCACCGCTTTGCTGATGGACATCCTCACCACGCTCAAAGCCGACTACGATCGCTTTCCCTCCGACCAGACCTACGAAATCTATGCCGAAGACGTGTACTTCAAAGACCCGATGACGGAATTTCGCGGGATCGAGCGGTATCGGCAGATGATCAGTTTCATCCAAACCTGGTTTCTCAACTGCCACATGGAAGTACACGACCTTCAGCAACAGGGGGACCACATTCGCTCCGACTGGACATTCCACTGGCAGACACCCCTGCCCTGGAAACCGCCCATTGCCATTTCCGGTTGGAGCGAACTGACGCTCAATCCCCAAGGACTCATCATCTCCCACATCGACTCCTGGCACTGTTCTCGGCTTGATGTGCTCAAGCAGCATTTGCCGCTCTTTAGTGCTTAATGGCCGCGACGATCGCCCACCGTTGCTTCAACCGCGGCCATCGTCTACCAACCATCGATTTCAGTTTCCTGCCAAATTTCTAAATCCAATTCGTGCATGTAGGTCAACGCCTGCTGAACATTGACTTGAGTTCCCTGCAATTCCAGCGCAAACCAACCATCACCATTCGCATTCGCCCCCAAAATAGCGGCTGTAATATTCACAGTTAACTGGTACTGCGACACCAATCGCGAGATCACTGGCTCTTGCTGGTAGTTTTTGGGAATTCGGACTCGCACTAATGTCTGCGTCAACCGGCGATCGGCCAAATCCAGCCCTGCTGTCAATAAACTTGAATTGCTATCGTTCATTACAAATTGCTCCAAAACCGAAGATTCAGATCTCGATCAAATTTTAACCTTCAAACTACGGTTAGTCTATCGGTTTGCAGGAATTAGCATTTCGATGGAATGAATCAGGCTCTCCTCCGTCCTCCGCTGAAATGCAGTGATAAAGTAAAAGAATGTAAACAACTCTCAGAAAGGCTTCAAGACTCATGCGTGTGATTCTGATGACGGGCAAAGGCGGTGTCGGCAAAACCTCTGTTGCAGCCGCAACTGGGCTTCGCTGTGCCGAACTTGGTTATCGCACCCTGGTCTTGAGTACTGATCCTGCGCATTCCCTGGCCGATAGCTTCGATATGGAACTGGGACACGAGCCAAAACTTGTGCGCCCAAATCTGTGGGGGGCAGAACTGGATGCCCTAATGGAGTTGGAAGGGAATTGGGGGGCGGTGAAGCGATATATCACCCAAGTGCTGCAAGCTCGCGGCCTAGACGGAGTGCAGGCGGAAGAATTAGCGATTTTACCGGGGATGGATGAAATCTTCGGCCTAGTGCGGATGAAGCGACATTACGATGAGGGCGACTTTGACGTTTTGATTATTGACTCGGCCCCGACCGGCACCGCTTTGCGGTTGTTGAGCCTCCCAGAAGTAGGGGGCTGGTATATGCGTCGTTTCTACAAACCCTTTCAAGGCATTTCGGTGGCACTACGTCCGCTTGTGGAACCCATTTTTCGCCCGATCGCTGGCTTCTCCCTCCCCGACAAAGAAGTGATGGATGCGCCCTACGAGTTTTATGAACAAATCGAAGCGCTCGAAAAAGTGTTGACCGACCCAACTCAAACCTCAGTGCGGTTGGTCATGAATCCAGAAAAAATGGTGATTAAAGAATCGCTGCGTGCCCACGCCTATTTGAGCCTTTACAACGTCGCAACAGATCTGGTGATTGCCAATCGCATCATCCCTGATACCGTAAGTGATGCCTTCTTCCAGCGGTGGAAAGAGCTGCAACAGCAACATCGTCAGGAAATTTACGATAACTTTTTGCCGCTCCCAGTCAAAGAAGTGCCCTTGTTTGCCGAGGAAATGTGTGGCTTGGCCGCTCTCGATCGCCTCAAAGACACCCTCTTTCCAAATCATGAAGATCCCACCCAGGTCTACTACAAGGAGACAACTCTGCGGGTTGTGCAAGAACAACAACAATACAGCCTGGAACTCTATTTACCCGGCATTGAAAAACACCAAATTGAGTTAAGTAAAACCGGCGATGAACTCAACATTCGCATTGGCAATCATCGACGTAATTTAGTCTTGCCCCAGGCTCTAGCTGCTCTCCAACCAGCAGGAGCCAAGATGGAAGCAGACTATCTCAAAATTCGCTTTGCGGATGCTACAAAGATCTAACGGTGTGAGGCAAAAGTAGCAAAGCAGAGGGCAAAACCTAGTACGCGGCAAGCCTAATTTGCTGGGTCAGTTGTGGGTAGTACAATTCTTTTACAGCATGGGTTACGCTGCGTCAACCCATCCTACGCAAACTGTTGTCACCCCTCTTGACAAATCACTTCCGCTCAAAATGGGCACATCCAACGGGCTGCTGCTGAAGCATTTCTCGAATATGCTTTTCATAGTGAAAGAGAAAAAAATATGTATTTCCTACAAAACTCCAAAATAATCAGCCATTATGGTTAAAGCAGCTTTCTGGTATTGATTTTGAGTCCTGAGGAATACTTAAACTATTGGGTGCCAAAGCTCTACGGCGTAAAACCCGATGAGCGTGGCTATCGCAAAGTATGTATCAATGAGATCCATCGAGTCACAGGTATCCCCAAAAACACAATTAATACTTGGGGCGCAATGTTTGAGAACTGTCCCGAGCATGTTCATAGCACGCTTAAATGGGTAGATATACTTAATCGTGTGAGAGAGCTTGTCGCTCTACCTACAAATCTTTCGGAGAATTGACTAATTTTCGTAAAAGTAAAAACTTTTTACTATGGATTTCATAGCAAAAATTGCATAAATAATATCAAAAGTCCATACAATGGCAAGGATCGCTGAGTTAACTTTGTTACTTGTATGCGCCTTGAGGATATTTATCTTTTTTTTGAAAAACTGCCCCCAACTTACCTCAATGTTGAACAGGCAGTTTGTTATGTTCTCCATAATTTGTTGCAAAAGGAATCTTACGGAACAGAGCTGATTCAACGCTTAGAGCAGGACTACCTGATCTTTCGCATTTCTGACCCCGTACTGTATGCTGCAATCACCTTTCTGGAGAATGAGCAGTTTATCACGTCGAGCTGGAAGAAGTTACAGGGTCGGGGGCGACCGCGCCGAATGTTGCATCTTAATCCTGAATGCCGTGCGCAAGCTCAGGAGCTAGCTCAGTTTTGGGAAGCGTTTGCCACCAGAGCGATCGCCAGCCGTTAAGCCATTCACCAAAGCTGACTAATTGGCAGCCAGATCGCGATCGCATCCAGAAACCGTGCGAGTAACACTCCTCCCGCAAAGCTAACCAGGTGGGCTTTCCAGAGCGAGCTTTTTGGCATTGGCACCATTCCCCATAACATGCGAGTACACAGGCAGCCCACCAAAATGGTGACCAGCAGGGCAATGATTCCCGCTTCGAAATATCCGCGTAGTAACAAAAAACCGAGGTACGTGAAAAGAATATTGTTGCTGTTGAATGAGGCGGCGGCTTTAGGAAACAGTAACCCGTTCACACAATCTACTAGCAAGGCGGCGATCGTCACGATTAATACATCGCGGGTGCCACGTAGCAGTAACAAGCCTCCCAGTAACAAAAACGTTTCAGCATTGTCGAACACGTAGCTAGTGCGATTGATGGATTCTGAGGTGGGCGGCATCCACAATCCGGGCAACGTCCGAAAGGTATAGCCAAACTGGTTGAAATGCTTGCCAATGAAGAGGGCGATCGCTAGGGCAAACAACCAGACATACACAATCATGTCTGAAATGGATTTGATCTGGGCTACGAGGTGATTAAGGGTCACTCGGTCAAATGCTGGAAACGTACTGAATTTTAGCTTTTACTGCTCTGGCTAACGCCATCAGGGGCGATCGCTCAACAATCTGTAACGGGAATTTCAGCGGCATGTAACAACCTATTGAATCCCATGAGAGCGATCCCCGTGATTCCTTACAATAGGTTGAAGTATCCCAAAGAGAAACTAAAAGCCATTATGCCCAAAACTGTTGGGGATGTCATGACTCGTGACCCAATCACAGCGCGGCCAGAAACTCCCCTAAATGAAGTCATTAAAATTCTGGCGGAGAAGCGAATTAGTGGTTTACCGGTGGTGGATGAGGTCGGCAAGTTAGTCGGAGTCATTTCCGAAACAGACCTGATGTGGCGTGAAAGTGGGGTGACACCACCGCCTTACATCATGTTGTTGGACAGTGTGATTTATTTGGAGAATCCTGCCCGCTACGAACGCGAACTGCACAAAGCGTTGGGAGCAACGGTGAAAGAGGTGATGACGGATCAGCATGTGGTGACCATCGCCGCTGAGAAACCTCTGCGCGAAGCCGCCCACCTGATGCACGAACGGAATGTGCATCGATTGCCGGTGGTGGATCTGCAAGGGCACGTAATTGGAATTTTGACTCGGGGCGACATTATCCGAGCGATGGCAGCAGAGCAAGGTTAGGAGAACTATGAGCATTACTCCCGAATCAGTCACAACATTACTTAATTCCGCCGATCTGGGCGATCGCCTGCGGGCCGTAAATCAAATGCGGACCCTCGATCCAGCGATCGCTTACGGATTGATCCAGCAAGCGGTAGACGATGCCAATCCACGAGTCAGATATGCGGCGGTTAGTCAGCTTTCGTCTTTGGGAACGCAAGACCCAAATAAAACCTTGACGATTTTGCGCGATCGCTTGAAAGATTCGGAACCCGATGTCCAGGCCGCAGCAGCTGACTCGATCGGAGCCTTGCAGCTCACCGCCGCATTTGATGATTTGCAAGCTCTTTATCAGCACTCCACAGAATGGCTCGTGAAGTTCAGCATTATTGCAGCGCTGGGTGAGTTGGGAGATCCGCGGGGGTTTGATTTGCTCAAAGACGCCATTCATTCAAATAACGAACTGATGCAGATGGCGGCGATCGGCTCGTTTGGAGAATTGGGTGATCCACGGGCGATCGAACTGCTGGCACCTCAAGCCCAAAGTGCCGATTGGCAGGTGCGTTATCGGCTGGCGCAAGCGCTGTCACGGTTACAATCCCCGGCTGCGACTCCAATTCTAGAAGCACTGGCTCACGATGCGGTAGAACAGGTTGCGGCAGAAGCCAAAGCAGCTCTGGCTACCTAATTCGGTTGCTGGCGCTATACGTACCGTGGCGTAAGCGAGTCGGAATGCCGAGGACAAGCAGGAAGTTGCAAAGTCACTACTGGGTTAGGCGTTCTGACCACAGTGATATGTCCTACGGCAAAGCCGCATCGATCGCCTTCAATTCGTCCAGCGCCTGTGCTAGGCACTCGGTGTGCAGCCAACCGACAAACCCTCCGTAGAGGCAACTCCCTTCTGAGCAAGCCACGAAAATATGTTCAATGCCCATCAGGTTGCGCCAGACGCGGATCGTCACGCCATTATCAAAGGTGTGAATCACCGTTGCCCGTTCAAAATCCCGCTCATGCCCATCCGTCATCCCTTCCACAGTTTGCAGGCGTTTGATTACTGTATAGGTAAAGTCATCCATTTCCAGGATATTGGCATCTGTAACAGACCAAAATTTTTGAATCGCCTCAACAACTCGCGGGTGATTTTTCAAGGCGACGTGATCCAATCCTGGAAGACGAATAAACTCCGCTCCAAACACTTTGGTCGCTTGCACAACAACCGTGCCGTCGCTCCCATTGTCAATATCACCAGCAATGATCAGCGTTGGAATTTTGGCGGCGATCGCCTCCGCCCGTTCACGGCGATTCGTACCCAGATCTTTGGCAATCCCCAAACCGAGCGCCAACGGATCAAAAGCTCTGGCTAAATCAGCGCCTCCGATCGGCGAGCCAACTAACACCAACGATTCAATGCGATTCCACCAGCTTGGATGCCGTGCCAAAACTTCGATCCAGATCAACCCACCCATCGAATGGCCGATGGCCCGAATCGGGACGTAGGGATATTGCACGATCGTATTGGCCACTGAAGCTTCCACCGCCTGAATTAGTGGCTCCATCCGAATCCAGGTTTTGACAAAGCCCAAGTTGGGTGTAATGACAAGGGTTTCAGGGGTGGCCAGGTTCGCGGCCAGTTCGGCCATTGCCTGGTGACCATCGGCCCAACCGTGTTGAGCGTACAAAATAAAGTCGGGCGCTTGCATTAACATCGCCGTCACCACAACTTACGAAGGAACGATAATCCAAATCCATTATGCAAAAAATTTACTGCTCGATCGCTCAGAGGGAATCACTTTTGCGATCGACTACTGAGGATTAACGCGCCTCTTTGCCATCGGGCATCCTGGCCCCTTTTAAGACCGCACCTTCCAAACGCGCGCCCCGCATTTGCGCTTTTAACAAATTCGCTTTTTGCAAGTTAGCATTCGTCAAGTCAGCATTCGTCAAATTCGCGCCCTCCAGCAATGCCCCCTGGAGGTTGGCTCCGGCCAGGTTGGCTCCTTCCAAATTTGCACCGAATAAGCTTGCTCCGGCCAAATTTGCCCCCTGGAGGTCCGCGAATCGCAGTTGAGTCAGGCCCAGGTTGGCTTTCTCTAAGGTGCTGTTGGCCAGATTGGCATAGTTCATGGTGGAGCCTTGCAACGCCGCCGCCACTAAACTGGCTCCCTGAAGATTGGCCGACTCCAGATTATAGCTGTACAGATTGACGCCATCGAGTTTGCAACCGGCACATTGGCGCTGGTTAATTAACTGTTGCAATTGGTCTGAGGTTGCGGCTAAAGGGGCTGCAACAAGGATACTTCCAACGATCGAGGCAACCAGAGCCTGAGTAAATCGCTTCATGAGTAGCAGTTCTCCCTAAGAAAGAAATTTTTTGAGAAAGGGCAGGACCCCATTCATAAATTCAGTGGGGTATTCTTCGTGCAGTCCCAGCGATCCAGGCATGCGATACACTTGCACCCCGGTAAAATGCACCACAAACTCCATTTCTTCGCGCGATTTTGGTGGCGTTTGTTCACCAATGACGATCGCGGTGGGAATGGGTAATGGTTGAAAATAATCGGTGAACTCTTTGCGGTTGCGGATGGGATCAAGGGCACCGGTGACGAAGGCAACGGAGGCAAATCTAGCCCCTTGTTTTTGAGTCGTGCGCCATTTCTGGGAAATGAGGCCGCGCGTGATATGAGCACGATCGCCAAACACATGCCGTCCATACATCCAGCGCAAAAACCACGGCAACGTGTTGAGCCAATAGAGCAATTGCCCCAAAATCGGCAATCCCACTGCTTGCCGCACTAGTTTGAAGAACCAGCGTTGCTCGCCCATCATGGTTGGCAACGGCCCTCGCCAGGTCGGTGCCGCTAAAGCGGCGTAGATAAAGGTTTCTGGTTGTTGTTGCACCAGTTGCATGAGATAACTGGCCGTATGGCCTGCCGCGATCGCCACAATGGGCTGGTTAAATGTCGCCTGCACAAAATCCCGCAAAAAGCCGTGGTAGAGCGCAGGGCGATACTCTAAGGGGGGGCGATCGGATTGGCCAAACCCTGGCAAATCAACCATAACAACCTGAAATTGCTCCGCCAACAGTGCAGCGACGCCCTGCATTTCAACCCGACTAGACACCGAACTTAGCGCGTGTAACAACAGCACCGGTTGCCCTTCGCCCAGCACTTCGTAAACAACGCTGAGGGGTTTACCTTTCCAGGCCCAGCGAAATTCTTTGATCTCACCGCCAAGATCTGAGCCAACAGGCGATCGCGTCATCATAAATCAGGTCGCAGATACACAACGTCTATCACAGCGATCCTAATCTACCGCTCTTGGGCAACGAAAGATATAGCTTGCATCATTCCTTCAACTCAAGTCTGCACTGTCCCGGTGATGGCAAGCCCCAACTAAACCCAAGGTTCTTCATCATTGGCGGCAGCGGCATCTGGGCGATCGCTGGGTAATGGTTCATCCCCCGCGTTCGCGGTTTCGGGCAAGTCCTCCTCCCCTTCATCCGGCAGCATGGGAGAAATTGGCGTTTCGGTGGCAGGCGGTTCGGTAATATCCCAGGGGTCGTCATCGATGTCCCAGTTATCGTCAATCACGAACGGAATTCGATCCTGGGCGATCGAGGGGGGGCGTTTTAAAGTCAAATCCTCCCCAATTACCCAAAAATCTTCCTGTTCATCTTTGCTTCTCGGCTCATCGGCTGCGATCGAGGGCGCAGGCGGCGGTGAGTAGCCTGGCGCGGTTGCGGCAGAACTTTTGTCCTGAGCCATAGTTGAGGCAGACGCAGGGCTGGCTTCCGCCAATGGATCCTCATCCCAGTCCCAAACTTCATCCAAATCCGCAACTTCCTGCGCTGAAACAGTAACCGTTGGCGACTGTTGAACTGGCTCGCCCCATTCGTGGGTTGTCTCTTGCACTCGTTCTACCAGCGTTTCACTGGCTTCTCGCGCCTTCTCCGCGACCGCTTGAGCATTCTCTAACCATTGTTCATTGAGTTCTTGGGCGCGTTCCTTTGCTTGTTCCGCCAACAATTGCGCTCGTTCTTTTGCTTGTTCCGCCAGGGTCTTGATTTGACCTGTCGTTTGTTGAGTCGTTTCCTGTGCCCGTTTGGCCAATGTTTTCAACTCGTGCGTCACGTCCTCGTATTCATCTCGCAGGGCTGTACTCACCTTGGCAATTTTTTGTTGAATCCCTTCGCGATAGGCCGTCAACTGGTGAATGGCGGTTTCTGCAACGAGGACTCGCTCTCGCCCCAAACCCACAATACGGTGCGGCGGCAAACGGTAGATGCTGCCTGTTAAAGTACTGAAGCGATCGCCCACCACTAAATAATCTGTAATTACACCGGTGCGGGTAGCAAACACATAATCGATGATTTTGCCCAGTTTCTGGCCCCCATTGCTCCACACCTCTGTTTGCACCAACGATTCCAATTGGCGCACCCGCTCGGCATCCGTTTCATCTGGCTGAGCCTCGGTCAAAACACCATTGGCTCCGATCGCGGCCACCTGCGACAGCTTAAAGGCCAGCCGCTTGCCGCCAAAAAAACCAGATTTACAGACAAAGCCCAACACCCGATGGGCGGGGGGATACATCCACATCACCTCAATTCGACCAAATTCCTCCATCGTGCCGCGATCGAGAACAAGTTGATTGAGCAGTTCACTTTGTCGAATTGTGTCGGGAAGCATCGTCATGATCAATCAGACCCAAAAATTAGATACCAGAACAGCGACTTGCTGTATCTACTATCTATTATTCCTCTGATTCATTGGGACGGTTGTCTGGCTGATGTTACTTACAGCGCAAAGAGTTAAAGACTTGAGCGGCCTGCTGGTCGGCATCCTGACCGATCGCAGTCAAGGTCACTTGCCGTTTACTATTTTCAAAGATAGCGATCGCATCATACTTGATCGCAGCAACAGGCGGCAGATCAGCGCTCAAAATCAACTCCCCCGTTTGAATCCGCACTGGGACGACATCATTACAAAATTTCAGTTCTTCCGTGCGGGTAGAGGCAACCTGAAAATCTTCTCCAGAGCGGTAAGAGAACGAAAAGTCTGGCGACGAAAATGGATCGGTCGGTGGTGAAGGCTCCGGTGTGGGGATTGGCGTTGCCATCGTTTCAACGTCCAGCGGCACGCGCGCAATGAATAATTCCACGCCCGACAACGATGCTACGTCCGCAGCCGTCAATTGGGCCGGATCTTGGGGAAAAGTGGCACTGCTGACAATGGCAACCTTGGCTCCGCCTAAATTCGACCCAAACACCCCCTGCACCCCGCCCGGAATTTGATACTCCATCAAACTGTTGGCAATGACCGCTGCCCGCTGTGGATCGGCAGCATTGCTAAAGAATTTGTACATCAGCCCAACCAGCCCGATCGCCACCAGTAAAACGGCTCCCGCAACGATCGCGATCGTCTCCCAAACGGTGACGCTCAATGTGGACGAATTGGCTTGATTATCAGAAGTTTCAGTCATAGCCGCGGGTTTGAGAGTGGGGCGAAGAAGCAAGGGCGGAAAAGGGGTGGGAAGACGCCAGTTCGATGTCCTAAGCGTTCTGCCCCAAGCCATCCTGATCCTTGTCCCTTAGAAATCCTTGGTACTTAGGAAGGAGGATTGAATAACTGGCAATTTCTGTGGGATGGGCATCGTTCGACTGAGGTCTCGACAGAGAGGCTCGACCGAACTGCTCACGAACGTCTTGCTTGCCCAGGCGATCGAAACGGCCATCCCACGGGTGATTTAATTCATGTGTCTTCGCGGCTAGACCTTCTTCAACCAGCTAAACATGGCACGTAAATCTTTTCCGACTTCTTCGATCGGGTGTTCAGCTTCGCGGCGGCGCATGGCGGTAAAACCGGGTTTGCCAGCTTGATTCTCCAACACAAACTCACGGGCAAATTGGCCCGTCTGAATTTCTTGCAGAATCTGCTTCATCTCAGCGCGGGTTTCGTCGGTAACGATGCGGGGGCCACGAGTTAGGTCTCCGTATTCAGCGGTATTGGAAATGCTGTCGCGCATCTTGGCCAGCCCCCCTTCCACAATCAAATCTACAATCAGTTTTACTTCATGCAGACATTCAAAGTAGGCCAGTTCTGGCTGATAGCCCGCCGCCACTAACGTTTCAAATCCGGCTTTAATGAGGGCACTCAAACCACCGCAGAGCACCACCTGTTCGCCAAACAGATCGGTTTCCGTTTCTTCCCTAAAAGTCGTTTCCAGCACGCCCGCCCGCGTTCCGCCGATGCCTTTCGCGTAGGCCATCGCCCGATCGCGAGCTTGCCCCGACGCATCTTGATACACCGCAAACAGAGCCGGTACGCCCTCACCCTGCTCATAGGTCCGGCGGACGAGGTGGCCAGGGCCTTTGGGCGCAACCATCACCACATCCACGTGGGTGGGGGGCACCACTTGCGCGAAGTGAATATTGAAGCCATGCGCAAAGGCCAACACTTTACCTTCGGTTAAATGGGGTGCGATTTCGTTGGCGTAGACCGTTTTTTGCACTTCGTCGGGCAGCAGGATCATAATGAAATCGGCTTTTTGGGCTGCCTCTGCCACGGCGTAAACACTCAGTCCCGCATCTTTGGCTTTCCCTGCGGATTTGCTGCCGGGATACAACCCCACAATGACGTTTACGCCGCTGTCCTTTAAATTCAGCGCATGAGCATGCCCTTGAGAGCCGTAACCAATGATGGCCACTGTTTTTCCATTCAATAAATCTAAATTGGCATCCGCGTCGTAATACATGCGCGCCATAGTGGGTTGTCTCCTTGCTGCATTCAGTTCCTTTGCAAATTCTTAATCTTACCAAAGATAGAGAGTCTTCCAGAGTTCCTTTACATTTTGTGGATAATGCAGGTCAGGAAGGATAACGCGCTGGCAGCATCGCTGTTGTCAGCGAGAGCAGATTTTGATGCTATAGCCGTAGCCACGTTACACATGGCTACGGCGAGTCAGAACACCTACTCAGCATCGGCTTTTCCGATTTTTTCTTGTCCTAAGTGTTCTGACCAAAGCTATAATCTTCGTTCACAGATAATTCAGGTTGAAAGGAGCGGCAAAAGACGTGGTGGGGATAGGACGATCGCTAGTTTGTTTCTGTTTGATTATGGGCCTGTGGTGCAGCGGCGCAGGACAGGCCATCGCCTCAAGTCATACCTATCCGGAGGGCGGGGAGCGGGTCATGCTGCGGTCGCTCCAAACACTCCGCGATCGGCGGGATCAAACCTGGCAATTAGTGTTATTCAAGCGGTTGAATGCGGGGCGCACTGAAAGCATTCACTTGCGAGTTGTGGGGTTTCCCGGTGGTGCGGAGTTTCAGCATCCAAAACCGCTGCGATTAGCTGCTCGCGATCGCAGCTGGACGCTCAAGGATGTGCTGTCAGACGATTCAGCATTTCCGGCCAATGTCGGAGAATACGATGTCTGGGAACCGATCACGCAGTTAAGGTCCAACGCCCCCCTTCAGCTCGTGTTGCCCGTCTCCCCGGTGGCGGCAGAGTTAGTCGTCCCCCCATTTGTTGTGAAAGAATGGCGACAACTTGTTGCTTTGCCACCCTTAGAAACGGAACTTAAATAAACTGAAATTTTTGTGATACCAATTTGATTGCAATACGCTACAGATTGAGATCCCCCTGCCTGCGGCATCCCCCTTGTTAAGGGGAACCGAGGGGGATCGGTGCAAGGCATGTGCCGCTATCACTGGTTAAATCGGTATGAGATTGGCATTTTGCCCGTCTGAGCGGATGAGACACCCACCCCACAAATTTTTAATCCATGCTCCTTACGGCGATAGGCGCTCGATATTCCAGGCCCCTTCTATTAATCGGTACAACAGGCGATCGTGCAGCCGACTGGGGCGACCCTGCCAAAACTCGATCGCCGTGGGAATCACTCGAAAGCCACCCCAATGAGGCGGACGGGGGATCATTTGATTCTGATACTGGCGGGTCAAATCGGCTAACCGTTGTTCTAGCACGGCTCGATCGGGGATCACACGGCTTTGATCCGAAGCCCACGCTCCCAGTTGACTACTAACCGGACGGCTATGAAAATATGTCTCCGTTTCCGCCGCAGCCACTTTTTCGACCATACCCTCTATCCGTACTTGCCGTTCTAACACGCCCCACCAAAACACGAGACAGGCATAGGGGTTGGCAACTAACTCCTGACCCTTGCGGCTTTCGTAATTGGTGTAGAACACGAAGCCCCGTTCATCCACGCCCTTGAGCAACACAATACGAGCCGAGGGAATACCCTCTTTCGTCGTGGTGGCGATCGTCATGGCATTTGGTTCAAGGATGTCGGCGGCCAGCGCTTGCGCAAACCAGGTTTGAAATTGAGTAATGGGATTGGGGTCAACCTCGGTTTCAAGGAGTTCTTGGCGTGTGTAGTTCAGTCGGAGATCGGCGATCGAGTAATCAGTCATATTCTTCGGAGTAATGAATTCTTATGAGCGACGAATATTCATACAACACCATTCTCCCCGCTTCCACAGCGCGGCAACAATCCAACCATTCTCCTCTAACGTATCGGCGACGGGTTTGGCCTGCTCCACCAAAATGCCACTGAGGGCACCCCAGGTCGTGTCTTTGACCAGTGGCGAAAGTTGCGGGATCAGATCAATAATCACTTCGGCCAGGATGTTGCAGACCAACCCATCCACAGGTGCATCAAGCATCGTCAACAAGCGATCGACACTGCCCTGCTCAACAATCAATCGGTCTGGCGCAATGCTGTTGAGTTCCCGATTTTCCAGCGTCGATTTGACGGCCAGTGGGTCAGTATCCACTGCAAACACTTTTTGGGCACCCAAGAGCAAAGCCCCGATCGACAAAATGCCCGATCCACAGCCCACATCGGCAAGAACAAGCGCCTCCGGTTGAGGTGCTTGCGTCGCATCCAGACGCATCTCTAAGGCTTCCAAGCAAAGTTGGGTGGTAGCGTGGTCTCCCGTGCCAAAGGCAACACCTGGTTCTAGTTTCAGCAGGATGCGATCGGTGTGTTCCGGCAAAGGCAACCAGGCTGGATGAATCAGCAAGCGATCGCCCACTTTTTGCGGCTGCCAATGCACCTTCCAGCTACTCGCCCAATCCTCCTCATCAATCAAAGCCCATTGCACCGCCGGGACAGGTAACCCCATACACAGTGCATCCTGCCGTAGGAGCAACGCCAACGCCGACAAATCCAGCAACTCGGTTTGAATTTGCGGCAGGTAAGCGCGTACCAGGTTGGCATAGCCTTTGTATTCGCTGGAGGTGCCACGGCTCCCAAACTGCTGCAACCGCCAGAAAATTGGCTCCTCCAAAGCAGAGTCACACAGAATTTGAATTTCCCACCAACTGTTAGCCATTGTGAAAGGGATTAGGGGGTAGAGAGCGGGGTATCCCTCCTTTGAGATTTTGGAGATGCTTAACCCCAAGTTTGAAGTCTTAGCAGCATGGATTAACCAATCTATGGGATGGGTATCTCACCCACTCAATGAGCAAGCCTTTTGTGAGCGTTTCGGTCGAGCCTCTAGGTCGAGACCTCAGGAACGATGCCCATTTCACAGAACGTGCATGGATTTAATCGTCAAGTCTTGACACCGATGTCTAGATGTCGTACCACCTATAAAGTGACGGTATAAGCATCTCGAATGCCAGGAACCTTCAGGATTTCGGCCAAAATTCCATCGGGGAGGGGATCGTCAATACTCAGCACCATCACCGCATCACCCCGCACAATCTTGCGTCCGACTTGCATGCTGGCAATGTTGACATTGAAGCTACCCAGGAGAGAGCCAATTTTGCCAATGATCCCAGGCATGTCACGGTGCATGGTGAACAGCATATGACGGTTGGGTGGCACGTTGACGGGAAATTCATCCACGTTGGTAATGCGAATTTCGGAGTCTCCCAGCAAGGCTCCCGCTACCGAATGTTCGCCCAGAGAGCCTTTGGCCGCCAGATGCAAAGACCCTGTATAGTCTCTAATGCTGGCATCCCGAGTCTCAATCACATGGATACCGCGCTCTTTGGCTTCCAGACTGGCATTGACATAGTTGACCCGTTCTTGCAAAGCGTGGGAGAGCAAACCTTTGAGGGCCGCGACGACGATCGGTTGACTCTGATTAGTGGCTAATTCTCCCTGGAGGCGAATGTTAAGCGACTCGATGCGGCCACCGGCCAGTTGCGCGACAAGATTGCCTAGGGTCTCCGCCAGTTGCAGATAGGGCCGGAGTTGCTCCAACAGATCGGGCCGTAACCCCGGAATATTGACCGCTGAGCGGGCGGGTAGACCCAGCAACACATCCCGGATTTGTTCAGCCACGTCGATCGCCACATTAATTTGCGCTTCTTCCGTAGACGCGCCCAGATGAGGAGTAAGCAGCAGTTCTTTACCGACCGCTCGCAGGGGCGAGTCGGCCTCTAGCGGTTCGTTTGCATAAACATCCAAAGCCGCTCCTGCAATCTTGCCGTGTTTCAGGGCCTCAACCAACGCTTTTTCGTCGATAATTCCACCCCGGGCACAGTTGATGATCCGCGCCGTTGGTTTCATTTTGGTTAAAGCGGCTTCGTTGATTAAATTGGTGGTTTCAGGTGTTTTGGGCAAGTGCAGGGTAATGTAATCTGCCTCTTGAAACAAAATATCTAGATCCACCAAACGGCAGCCCAGTTGCTCGGCTCGTTCATGCGATACAAAGGGATCGTAGGCCAACAGTTTCATGCCCATCGCCTGCGCGACGGTGGCGACATGGGCACCAATTTTCCCTAAACCGACAACACCCAGCGTTTTTTTATAGACTTCGACCCCTGTAAAGCTTTTGCGATCCCACTTGCCGCTTTTCACGGATAGATTGGCATCGGCAATGAAGCGTGACATGCCCATCATCATGGCGATCGCATGTTCCGCCGCTGCGATCGTGTTGCCTTCGGGCGAATTCACAACGATGATCCCCCGACGGGTAGCCGCTGGCACATCCACATTATCAACACCAACCCCAGCCCGACCAATGATTTTGAGCTGGCTGCCCGCATCAATGATTTCTTTCGTGACACGAGTGCCGGAGCGAATCATTAAGGCATCATATTCAGGGATAATCTGGATCAGTTCTTCAGCAGGCAGATTTGTTTTGACATCAACTTGAGCAACTTGAGACAGAATCTCAAGCCCCGCTTGATCGATTGGATCGGACACAAGAACCTTTGGCATGGCAGGCGATGGGAGTTAAAGATAGACAGGCAAATCGATCAATTACCATACGTCATTTTGAAACCGATTGTTTGGAATCCGCCTGTTTTTTTAAGTGTCTTGATTGATTAGCCGCTGGCGTCAGACAGAAGTCTTCATGTATAACCGATGACAGGTCACGTTATTCATGCTGGCGAGGTTTGTGTTTAACCGGATTCGTTTCTTTTACAAAACCACGATCGCCCTGCTGCTAGGCGGTGGGCTGAGCAGTTGTCAAGCCTTCGACCAGCTCTTTGCCCCAACGGAACCTTGGCTCACTCCAGATGAATTGGTTGTCATCGTGAATCAGTCTGACCCTTTGAGTGTGCAGATTGGGAACTATTACCAGCAGCGGCGACAAATACCAGCTCGCAACATCATCACGGTCAACTTTACCCCAGGACAAACAGAGCTATCTCCCCAAGAATTTGAGTTCATCAAAACGGCGATCGAAGCCGCAATTCCGAACTACATTCAAGCGTATGCACTCACCTGGGCGGCCCCATATCGAGTGGGTTGCATGTCAATCACCAGTGCCTTTGCTCTAGGCTTTGATGAAGCCTACTGCGCGCAAGGATGCAAGCCCACCAAACCCAATCCTTACTTTAATCACGACGGCGATCGCCCATTCCAGGAGTTGCAAATTCGCCCGACGATCGCCCTCGCCGCCACTAACTTTGAGCAAGCCAAAGCCCTCATTGATCGTGGCATTAACAGTGATAGTACTTTTCCCAGCGGCACCGCCTATTTGCTGAAAACCAGCGACCCAGCCCGTAATGTGCGATCGCAGCTCTATCCGCAAGTGACCCAATTGATCGCGCCACGGTTTCACACTGAAATCATGCAAGCAGACATCCTCAAACATAAGCGGGATGTGATGTTTTACTTCACTGGGTTGGCCCAAGTCGAGCAAATTGAGCGCAATCAGTTCCTTCCAGGGGCGATCGCCGATCATCTCACCTCGTTTGGCGGCATGCTCACCGACAGTCCCCAAATGAGTAGTTTGCGCTGGTTAGAAGCAGGCGCAACCGGAAGTTATGGCAATGTGGTAGAACCCTGTAACTTTCCACAAAAATTTCCCCATCCTGCCGTTGTCATGAATCGTTATCTGAACGGCGACACGTTGCTCGAAGCTTACTGGAAAGGCGTGGCCATGCCCGGACAAGGCATTTTTATTGGCGAACCCCTGGCACGGCCTTTTGCCCGGTTTCAAACACGGAATTAGTAGCTGTTTGCGCCTGCTGCCCTCTACTTTTTAACTTCTGCCGTCCGATCCCAGTCGCATGATCAGAATTACCCGTCTCAGATCTAAAGAAGATTGTTTTGAGAAATCGGGCATTCTAGAAATATTCTTCAGAAAACGCGGGTAAGTTTTCTCGTAAACGTGATTGACAATCGTTGCTTCAACGTATGGATTTGATTTTTGTGCATTTCCCCCTGGGTCTAACAGGTTGGTTGATCGCGATCGCCATTGCTACTGGCATGTGGTGGAATCAAAAGCAGAAGATTTTGCAGAGTGAAGAACGCCTCCGCAGCTTGCTCCAACACACCAAAGTCGGCATGATCCTGTTCGACACAAGTGCCCAGGTCTTAGCTAGCAACCAGGCTGCACTTGATTTGCTTAACGTCACGGAAGAAGAACTGCGCTGGCGATCGACCCAGGCCATCTGGCGATTTTTTGACGAAGATGGCACGCTTTTAGCTCCCCACGACTTTCCTCTAGAACGAGTCCTTCGTGGCGGTTGCCCTGTAGACACAGCCATCATTGGGATTGAAATTCCAGGCAACAACGACTGCCGCTGGATTGCCATTCATTTCATTCCGCAATTTTCTAAAAATGGCCAAATCCAGCGCGTGGTCGGGACATTGATCGACATTACCCAACAAAAACGGGCGGAAGCCGCATTACAGCAAAGCAACCTGCGGTATCAAAATCTGGCCAATAACATTCCCGGCATGATTTATCAAATAGTGATGCAGCCTGATCAGCGGTTGCAATTCACTTATGTCAGCTCGGCTTGCACAGAAATCCTTGGGCTAGAACCGCGGGAATTACTGCTAAATATTGATTTAGTGTGGAAGTTTATTCACCCAGACGATATTCAGCCTTTGCAACAAACGTTTGTCAAATCAGCCGAAACCTTTGATCTGTGGGATTTCACCTGGCGCGTCAAAGTAGCTGAGCAAACGAAGTGGCTGCATGGAGTCTCACGGCCTGTCAAGCGATCGGATGGAGTCATTGCCTGGGATGGCTTGATCACAGACATTACCGATCGCATCCTGTCGGAAGAGCGCCTCCGGAAAAGTGTGGAACGCGAACGTAGCATTGCGCGGGTCATTCAACGCATGCGCCAAACCTTAAAGCTGGAGCGGATCTTTAGCGCCACCACAGAAGAGCTACGAGACGCACTCCATTGCGATCGCGTCGTGATCTATCGCCTCTCTACGGATCCACGCCGTCAGGTCGCCTCGGAATCGGTTGCTAACGGGTGGAACTCCATCGTCGACCAGTGCCCCAACGCCGCGCAAGTGTTTACGCCCCATTGGTTTCAAGTTCGAGAAAGTACCGACACGATGGGAGTTAGTTACTGCAATGTGGCTGATATTTATCAAGCTGGGTTAGCCGACAAAGATCTTGCTTGTCTTGAACATCTGCAAGCAAGAGCCTACTTGAGTGTGCCGATTTTTCGGGGGCATCAGCTTTGGGGGTTCCTGGTGGCCTATCACAACGGCGCTCCGCACATTTGGGATAGTGCTGAAGTCAAAATTATGTTGCAAATTGGCAACCAATTAGGCGTCGCCGTGCAACAGGCAGAGCTATTGGAACAAACGCAGCAGCAAGCCGCAGAACTGCAACAGGCCAAAGAAGCCGCCGATGCCGCAAACCGCGCTAAGAGTGAATTTTTAGCAAATATGAGTCATGAATTACGCACTCCTCTCAACGCGATTTTAGGCTTTACCCAGCTCATGGGCCGAGATCGATCGCTGTCTACGGAATACCAGGAGTACATTGAGATCATCAGCCGCAGTGGTGAGCATCTGCTGACGCTGATCAACAATGTGCTGGAAATGTCCAAAATTGAAGCAGGTCGGATTGCCCTCAACGAAACCGTATTCGACCTCTACCGCCTGTTGGATAACTTACGACTCATGCTCAAGCTCAAGGCCAACTCCAAAGGCTTAGCCCTCATCTTTGAACATACAGCTACCGTCCCCCGTTACATCCGCAGCGATGAAGGTAAACTCAACCAAATTCTGATCAATCTGCTCAGCAATGCCATTAAATTTACGCAATCGGGCCATGTCACGCTCCGCATTGACGCCGCCCCCGCGGCTTCTGATTCGGCCTTCTATCTCATCTTTGAAGTTGAAGATACTGGAATTGGCATTGCCGCAACCGATTTGGCTAGTATTTTTGAAGCCTTTGGGCAGACAGAAGCAGGCGTTAAAGCCAAAGAGGGTACAGGGTTGGGGTTGGCCATTAGCCAACGGTTTGCCCATTTAATGGGGGGCCATATCTCAGTCATCAGCACGCCGCATCGAGGCAGCAGTTTCACCCTGACGATTCAGGTCGAGCCAACCGCACCCCCAATGGATTCGAATTGGGGCACGACGCCAGCCACGATCGTTGGGATTGCCCCCGAACAGGCGAATCTGCGCATGATGATCGTGGACGATGATCCCATTAATCGAAAGCTACTGGCAAAACTATTGTCAGCCCTGAAATTTGAGGTAAAGGAAGCTGCGAATGGGTTGGAGGCGATCGCGGTTTGGCAAGAGTGGCAGCCCCATCTCATCTGGATGGATATGCAAATGCCAGAAATGGATGGTATCGAAGCCACCAAACAAATTAAAACCAGTTCGACCCATCACCCAACGATCATCGTCGCACTGACAGCCAGCGTCTTCGAAGAACAGCGCCAAAAGATTTTAGCGGCTGGATGTGACGACTTCATTCGCAAACCCTTTAAAAAAGAAGAGATTTTATCTTGCATTGCTAAATATTTGCGTGTGGATTTCCTTTATGAAAACAATTCGTTCACGTTAGAATACAAGACCTCTCTGGTTAAGCCAGAGAATCAGTTTCTCCCTGGCCACTCCCACCTGGGCACCCTGATGCCATCGGAATGGCTCAAGCAAGTGCATTGCGCGGCGGCCCAGGGCAGTGATGAAATGCTGTCAGCTTTAATTCAGCAAATACCCACCGATCATCCCTACCTCATCAAAACCCTGACTCAGTTGATGACTGATTTTCAATTTGAACAGATTATGGAACTCACAACTCTATCCCTTCCTAGCGAGGTAGAAGGGCAACCTGATGACTGAGCAACATTCACCTTTATCACGAGTTGATGTTCTGGTTGTGGATGACACTCCAGAAAACATTCGCCTGCTTTCAAGCATGTTGACGCGAGAGGGTTTTTATGTTCGCAAAGCTTTGAATGGCCAAATGGCACTGACAGCAGTAGATACACTCCTGCCCGATCTGATTTTGTTAGACATCATGATGCCAGACATGGACGGGTATATGGTCTGTCAACGCTTAAAGGCAAACCCTAAAACCCAAGAAGTTCCCGTCATTTTTTTGAGTGCCTTAGGAGATGCGCTGGATAAGGTAAAGGCGTTTCAATCTGGTGGCGCAGACTACATTACGAAGCCATTTCAGATTGAAGAGGTGTTGGCCAGAATTAATCATCACTTGGCTTTAAAAGCGGCAACTCAAGAAATTCGCCAACTCAATGCGTATTTAGAACAACGAGTTCAGGAACGAACGCAGCAACTGGAGCTGGCCCACGCGCAATTGCTAAAAATGGCGTTGTCTGATCCGCTAACGGGATTACTCAACCGTGCAGCTTTAGTTGAACGATTAGAGTTATCGTTGCATCGAGCGGCCATGGATGCATCTTATCAATTTGGCGTACTCTTGCTGGATTGCGATCGCTTCAAAATTATCAATGATTCGTTAGGTCATGAGTCTGGCGATCAACTCTTAATTGAAATTTCTCAACGTTTACAGCAGTTATTACAACCTTCTGATGTTTTGGCTCGGTTGGGTGGAGATGAGTTTGTAATACTGTTGACAGATGCCAACCAAGTTAAAGATATTAATGAGTTTTCTAATCTGGTTTTAGAAATCTTCTCAGAACCATTTTTTCTACAAACTCAACAAGTTTTTATCAATGTCAGCATCGGTGTCGTCATTTGTGACTCAAAGTATGACAAACCAGAACATATCTTGCGAGATGCAGATACAGCCATGTATCATGCTAAGGCATCCGGTAAGGCGCAATCTTGTTTGTTTGAACGAACAATGCATGATTCAGCCTTGCGGTTTTTGCAACTCGAAAATGATCTACGACGAGCAATTCAAGAACAAGAGTTTGTCTTGCACTATCAACCCATTATCTGTCTTAAAACCAGTCAGATTGTGAGCGTTGAAGCGTTAGTGCGTTGGAAGCATCCCATGCGGGGGGTGATTTCACCGAGTGAGTTCATCCCCTTGGCCGAAGAAACGGGGCTAATTCAACCCATCGGGCTACTGGTGCTGAGGCAAGCCTGTCAGCAGCTTAAACAATGGCAAACGCAGAATCTAGTCAGCCCCGATTTAAGCATTAGCGTCAACCTTTCGGCTCATCAATTTATCCAACTTGATCTAACAAAGCATGTCTACACGATCTTGGCTGAAACGCAACTGGCCCCGCATTGCTTGAAGTTGGAAATCACGGAAAGTGCGATTATGCGCAATCCACACCTGGCCGCAAACATCCTACATCACTTCAGGCAACAAGACATTCAACTCAGCATGGATGATTTTGGCACAGGCTATTCCTCGTTGAGCTATCTGCATTCATTTCCAATGGATAACTTGAAAATCGATCGCTCATTTGTCCAGAGCTTACACGAAATGCCCTCAACTCAAGGGTTGGTGCCAATCATTGTGGCGATCGCCAAAACGATGAAGATGAAAGTCACGGCTGAGGGCATTGAAACCGCCGAACAATTGGCACAACTGCGATCGTTAAACTGCGACTTTGGCCAGGGATTTTTGTTTGCGCGCCCGCTTGAACCTGAACAGATCATTGAATTGATTGCCCAAAATCCGCAATGGTAGAGGGCTGTGAGGAATCAGGAGGCCGGAGGCCGGTGATTAGCACCGACCCACCATGCCCCACGCTCTCACGCCCCTACCCTGCTCACCACTTGTTTACGGCAGCGTAATATTGCTATTCAGCGTCAGCGTCAGATCGGTCGCAGGATTTACAACCACCACTTCGCCCGTGGTGCCTCGATCGATCGCGCCACCCACCGCAGCACCTAGCGCCGCGCCCGTGATGACTTTTTTCGGTGTAATGGTGCGATCGCCCGTCACCCCTGCCGCACCTGCACCTAAGGCTGCCCCGATCGCGGCATCCCGGATGGCAGAACCCAAATTACGGCCCTGGTTTGCGCCCACGGCTGCGCCCACACTGCCGGCCAGAATCAAGTTGCCAGCGTTGTGCAAGCGATCGCCAGAGGTGCCGCCAATAATTGCTGCAACCCCCGTACTCAACGCTGCACTTCCCAAAGTCAGCGCCAGACTGGGATCGCGGACACTCTTCTTGGTTTGAATCACCGCTGAAGTGGCATTCAAGCGATACTGCTGCCCATTAATCACCACCGTTTGCGCCACGAACTGAGAACCGCCCTGAACGGGAACAATCTGCCCAATCACCTGACTTCCGGCAGGAATAGCAACTACGCCCTGAGAATTGCGAACATCAGAGGCAACGGTTGCGGTTAAATTCACCGTTTCGTCTGGACGCAAAACGATTTGCGGAGCCGCAGTGTAGTTCACCGCGATCGTGCTACCGGCTAAAACCTGTCCCCGCTCTTGCGCCACAGGCGCGCCACCCACCACATATTGGGCCGGAACGACGGCAGCCAGTTGTCCAGTGCCGGTTAGGGCCTGACACAAGAAGGCCGAAACTTCGGCGCGGCTCGCCAATTGATTCGGGTTGAGCAGGCGCACATCTGGATGATTCACCACCAATCGTCTTTCAGTGGCAGCAGCAATCCCAGTTTGGGCATACCCCGGAATTGCCGAAGCATCCGCAAACAAGCCCAATGTGGAAGCAACTGGCTGGGCGGGGGTGTAGTTCAACCCACTGGAGAGGGAAACCAAGACCTGCGCCCGGGGAATGTTTTGCCCAGGATTAAACACATTGCCGGGGTAGCCCGATAAGAAACCAGTTTGAGACGCAAAGGTGATGGAGTTGAACGCCCAATAACCGCTGGGAACATCCACAAAGCGGGTAGCACTCCGAACGCGTGCTGCATTGGGGAAGGCTTTGCCCACCATCGATGCATACTCAGCTCGTGTGACAGGATTATTGGGGCGAAAACTACCATCAGGATAACCGCTGATAATTCCACGTTGAGTTAACTCCACAATGCAGGACTGCGCCCAACTGCCCTGCACATCGGCAAAGGTTGATTGCGCGATCGCGCGATTTTGAAGAGTCAGTGGTGCGATCGAACTGGTGGCTAAAACAGAAGCTAGCAGGACTACTGAAGAAGACTGAAACTTACGCTTGTTAGACATAAAACTTGCTCTCTACACAACTGCATCTAATGATGGGTCGTCAAGCATTAAGTTCCAAATCAAAAGATAGATTTAGTTCAACTAAACTCTTTATCAAGTCGTTATTAAGAGTTTTATGGGTGGGAACAAAAGCAAATTTAGGTAAGTCCATCTAGTCTTTGCTGAGTGCATATCATACCGATTTAACCAGTGATAGGGGCACATTCCTTGCACCGATCCCCCTCAATCCCCTTTGTCAAGGGGGAAGCCGCAGGCAGGGGGATCTTAATCTGTAGCATGTCGAAAGCAAATTGGTATCACTTTTATCGCTTTGGTCAGAACGCTTAGGCCATGAAAAAAGCTAAAAAGTTAACGCTGGGTAGGCGTTCTGACTCGCTTTCGCCACGTTACACATGGCTACATCTATAATTCCATCACAACAAGCCGAGATGCTTAACTGGGCGATCGCTTTATTTAGAATGGCCAAATTAGCATGCCCTCTTTTCACTCTTTAGCCGGTGTAAATCTATTTCTAGCCCAGCCTAAATTTGAAATCTATATTTCCTCATCTGTCGCAAGCGATTGTATCTCCCAGTCAATCTCTGGCATATTGTCAAAGGCTTCGCGGAGCGCAACTTCCCACATGCCACGCATTTGAGCCAGGTAGGGTGCGCCTAGCTTCAGCTTCAACTCATAACGGATTTTGAACGTGTTGGTTTCATACATAGCCAGTCGAATTGGCGGCCCAACGGAGATGTTTGACTTCATCGTGCTATCGATCGACAGCAGCGCACACTTCGCCGCCGCTTCCAAGGACGTATCAAAGTTGAGAATGCGATCGAGAATCGGCTTGCCATACTTGGCTTCCCCAATCTGCAAAAAGGGCGTATCTTTCGAGGCTTGAATACAATTGCCCTGGCTATAAATTAGAAACAGTGCCGGTTCTTCTCCCTGCACCTGCCCCCCCAGCAAGAACGTACACTGCGCATCAATATGATCTCGCTCTAACCAGGGACGGTCTTGATCTTGAATTTCTCTGGCTTTAGCGCCGATGTAGCGGGCGATTTCATACAAACTCGGCAAACTATGGAGGTTAGCCTCAGCCTGAGCGTTGAGATCACGCCGCAGGAGGGTTAACGTTGCCTGAGTAACAGACAAATTACCAGCGGTACAAATCAGCAAAACTCGATCGCCCGCTTTGGAAAAGTCAAACAACTTTTGATGGGTTGAGATGTAATCAACACCTGCATTGGTGCGCGAATCTGCTGCCATGACCAAGCCAAATCTTGTGAGAATGCCGAGACAGTAGGTCATGGGAAGTGGGGGATAGAGAACGTTTTGATTTTAATTCCCCATTTGGGGTAAGCGGTAGCTGTTTTGAGGGAGATAGGATAGGCACAGTCGTATACTACATATGTAGTATATTATTCACCAGGACTAGATTATGAAAAAACCAACTCTACACCCCAACGATGTTCACGTTATTATCAACGACTGGGAAACTCGTCATGTTGGCGAGGCAGTTTGCTACAACGCCGATGGCACCCGCCGCTGGAAAATCCCGGCACTTTGTAAAGGCACCCATGGGCCCCGTTTCGATCGCGCTCACAGTGATACGCCTCCTGGGTTGTATCTGGCTGGAGTCGTGACCGTGACCCAATCCCATGAGCCAGCATCGACCTGGAATTCTTACGGTAAGTATTTCATCGATATGAAGGAACAGGAAAATCAGGAACGGCGCTATGGGCGCGCTGGCATTGGTTGGCATGGCGGCGGCTCTAACGCACCCCACCCACTTGCCCCGAAACAACCCCTTCACGTCACTCTGGGTTGCGTTCGTTCCCACAATGAAGACCTAGAAACGATCGTCGTTCCCACGCTGGAGCAAGTCAGGAAACGCGGCGGCAGCATGTGGATTACGGTGAACCAGTGGTAAACATCTAGCGTTGCCATTGCATTGACTTTTACCACATCGATCGCCCTTGCCTCCATGCCAGCATGGGATAGACACGTGCGGCGAATCACTCTATATTGAGATAGTTTCTCATTAGATTTTCTGACCTGAGGAAGACCCACCGATGAGCCTTGACCTGACCGCCGCCGCGTTCGACGAAATTTGGGCAGAGGCCCAGCAACAGTATGCCCCCGTCACGACGATCGACAGGCTGGAAACGATTTACACGGTGCCTGCCAGCCTCGGTCAGGGCTACAACCGCACGATTGACCTGATGCCCGGATTTGAGCTCAGTATTTTTCATGCAACGTTTCGTGATGTGACGATCCGAGAGCCAGAGAATGAACACCCCGTGCAGTTTATCGTGAATCTATCAGGTGTGGCGGATGCTGGCGACCTGGTGTTGATTAATGAGGCCCAAGGCTACATCGGTGGCAGTGGAATTCAGCGCCGCCATGCAGAATATTTCCCCCAGTCGCAACCGCGGATTGGCGTGAATATTCACCTGAAGCCGCAGTTGGTGCAGCAGATGTTTGCCCTGCCGGCAGGAGAACTGCCAGCGGAATGGCACCCCTTACTCCAGGACGATCGCCCGCAGCAAGTTTTTTCACCCCAAACGACCCCGGCGATGCGGGCGGTGGTGCAGCAAATCATCGATTGTCCCTTTCAGGGACTGACGAAGCGACTGTATTTGCAGGGCAAGGTGTTGGAGTTGATGGCGTTGCAACTGGCACAGATTCCAGTAGATGCAGCGGCTCAGGAAAATGCCCCACCGAAGCCGGAGACGATCGCCCAGGTGCATTATGCGGCAGAAATTTTGCGATCGCAGTTGGAACACCCCCCCTCGCTGACGGAAGTGGCGCAACGAGTCGGCATGAGCAATCGCACGTTGCAACGGAATTTTCGGGCGGTGTTGGGGATGAATCCCTTTGCTTACCTGGCACAGCAACGTATGCAGGTGGCGAAACAATTGCTGCAAGCGGGCGATCGCACAGTGGCAGAAGTGGCAAATTTGGTGGGCTACAGCCATCCAGCGCACTTTGCGACTGCGTTCAAGCGGCAATTTGGCTTGTTGCCCCATCAATGTTTAGGAAAAAAATTAAATTAATGTCGTTTTGGCGATCGGATGTCGCTTTCGCGGTAGACGGCAGCGGCAACTGTTCTTTACACTCAATTTCACTTAGATAGGAATCTCTTGCAACTGCAAGGTTTCCTGGTGTTGTGTGAGGAGTAAAGCGGATGACTCAGCAGGCTTGGACATGGGCACGGTTGGCGTTGGTGTTGGCGTTGGGTGGCGGTTTGGCAACGGATGTGAAAGCGGATGTGGCAACGGATGTAGCGGATGGAGGAAGAGTATCCGTTTCATCTGTGCCAACATCCGCTGCTCGTGTGAGTGATTTCAAACAACAGACTCGCCCCGCTACCACAGTGAAAGACTGGCTTGCCCAGATGGAAGCGGCACCGGTGCAAGTGACGGGGGTGAAACTGGAGCGGAGTGAGACCGGACTCGATATTGTGCTGGAAACGGCGGAAGGGAAACCGCTGACGATTGATGCTACCCAGTTTCGGCGGGAAGGGAATAGCCTGATTGCCGAGATTCCGAATGCGATGCTGGCATTGCCGCAAGGACAGACGTTTGTAGCAGACAACCCGACGGCGGATATTGCGACGGTGCAGGTGGAGCAGCAGGGGGGCAACATTCGGGTGAGTGTGGCGGGGAAGGAGGCGCTGCCCAAGACGGAGGTGACGCTGAAGACGGGGGGATTGGCGTATAGCCTCAATCCGGAAGCAGATGAGGCGGATGAGGAAATTGTGGTGACGGGAGAGCGGGATGGTTATCGCGTATCTAACACCTCTGTTGGCACAAGAACTAACACACCGCTACGCGACATTCCCCAATCGATTCAAGTGATACCTCAAGAGGTGTTGCGTGACCAAAACGCCAACAACCTAAATGAAGCCTTGAGAAACGCTCCTGGGATAACTTCAGTGCTTCCTTCAGAGAGCCAGGCACGCGTTGCGTTTAACATTCGAGGCTTTGAAACTATAGCCCGCAGTAGCAGCAATATTCTTAGAGATGGACTAAGAGACGGTGGAGATATAATTGCAGAAATCCCTAACATCGAGAGGATCGAAGTCCTTAGAGGTCCCGCTTCCGTACTTTACGGAGGAGCGAATCCGGGGGGAACCATCAATTTGGTAACGGAACAGCCGCTACGCGATCCCTTCTATGCCATTGATGCAACAATTGGCAATTTTGACTTCTATCAGGGTGCGATTGATTTATCTGGACCGTTAAACGACTCCAGGACAATGTTATATCGCCTCAATGCAGTCTATCAAGATAGAGGAAGCTTTGTTGATCTTTATGAAAGAAGCTCTTTCACGATTGCACCGGTCGTAAGTTTTGCAATTGGAGATCGCACTCGTTTAATCCTGGAGGGCGACTACACAGACAGAAGCTCTTCTCTCTATGATGGCTTGCCAGCAGTCGGTACAGTACTTCCTACCCCCAATGGTCGCATCCCCCTCGATCGTTTTCTTGGAGAGCCTGGCAGGAATCTGAATACCTCTCTTGGCAGGGTAGGCTATCGATTGGAGCATCAGTTCAGCGACAACTGGTCACTACAAAATGCATTTCGGGCAAGATTTCAAAGATATAGACCGGAAAATGAATTCTTTCTTAATAATGCTAGTCTTGATCCCGATAATCAAACCTTCAATCGTCTTGTACTTGATCAAAATACCGATTTCGACGACTACGACGTAGCTACATACCTAACTGGTAGGTTTTCAACAGGTTCAATTGGTCATCAGCTAACTCTAGGTGTGGATCTCAGTAGTTCGTACTTATTTTTTGAAAGGTTTAGTCCACCTGTACCTTTACTACCAATAGACCTGTTCAACCCTGTGTATGGGCGACCTGTTGCTGGACCTTTTACCTTCGCCTTCAGTGGAGAAAACTTAACGAGATCTCTAGGAGTTTATATTCAAAACCAAGTGACGCTGGCAGAGAATCTCAAGTTGTTACTAGGTGGTCGGTTTGATTTGTTTGAGCGAACCAACCGATTTCAGGCAGCTACAACCGAACAAACAGGCGATGCCTTCAGTCCGCGTGTGGGTATTGTTTATCAGCCCATCAAACCCATTTCCCTTTACGCCAGCTACAGTCGCTCATTTGACCCCGTTACTGGCATTGCCTTTGGTGGTGACGCTTTCCAACCACAGCGCGGCACTCAGTATGAAGTGGGGGTCAAGGCAGATGTGAATGACCGACTTTCGGCAACCCTCGCTCTCTACGATCTGACTCGTACTAATGTTTTGACCGCTGATCCAATCAATCGAGGCTTTTCTGTTCAAACGGGAGAACAGCGCAGTCGAGGAGTTGAACTCAGCATTCAAGGTGCAATCTTACCTGGATGGAGCATTATTGCAGGCTATGCCTATACCAATGCCGAAATCACTAAAGACAACAGGCTTCCTGTCGGTAATTTGTTGAGTAATGTGCCTGAAAATGCTGTCAACCTCTGGACGACCTATGAAGTTCAACGCGGCCCCTGGAAAGGCTTTGGCGGCGGTGTGGGTTTGTTTTTTGTGGGAGAGCGGCAAGGGGATTTAGAGAATAGCTTTCAACTCCCCAGCTATCTGCGAACCGATGCGGCGATTTTTTACAGGCGCGATCGCCTCCGTGTTGGTCTGAATATTAGAAATCTGTTCAATGTCGATTATTTTGAAGCTTCCCCTTTCGGTCGATTTTTTGTTTATCCAGGTGCGCCGTTCACAGTGCAGGGCACGATTTCGTGGCAGTTTTGACCCCACCCCAGCCCTCCCCTTAGCAAGGGGAGGGAGCAAGATTTCTGGTCTCCCCCCTTACCAAGGGGGGATTAAGGGGGGTAGAGATTCCTTCGCGCAGGCGGGAATTCTAAACAGGAACCAACCCACGCTAAGAACTATGACGAAGCTCTACAACAAAACCTCCGAACTGCAAAAACGGCGTACCCTGCGGCAGAACTCAACCCCAGCCGAAATCAAACTGTGGGCAAAACTCAGAGGACGACAAATTGAAAACAGCAAATTTCGTAGACAATACAGCATCGGTGCATTCATTGTTGACTTCTATTTGCCTGAACTCAAACTTGCGATCGAAATTGATGGTGATAGCCATTTTCAACCAGAGGCAATTGAATACGATCAGCAACGACAACGGTATTTGGAAGCCAAGGGAATTTGCGTAGTGAGGTTTACGAATGAACAGGTTTATCAGCACCTGGATCAAGTGGTGGAAGCGATCGCTCAAACGATTTGTCAGTTGCGGAAATCGACCCCACCCTAACCCTCTCCTTACCAAGGGGAGGGAACTAGAGCAGTGTTCGGCTTCCCCCCTTAGTAAGGGGGGACTGAGGGGGGTGAATTTTCTGTTGTTATTTCTACTAATTATGGCGATCGCTACGGCTTGTAGCAGCACAGCGATTAAGCCTGACAAAATGCCAGCCTCCAAAACACCTTCAATCCCTTGCCGAGTCGTGCAACACGCGATGGGTGAAGCTTGCGTTCCAACCACCCCTAAACGGGTCGTCACTATTTCATATCCAATTCTAGCTCATGCACTCACTCTGGGCGTTAAACCAATTGCTAGCACTAGCTTAGAGGTTATGGAGTTGAGGTCAACCCATCTCGACCCACAAAACTATCTCGCTCTTAATAAGAGAGTAGAAGGCATAAGGAATATAGGTGACTATAGGACAATAAACCTGGAAAAAATTTTGCAACTTAAACCTGATTTAATCATAGATGGTATTAAGGTAACTAATCCCTTCCTTGCTCAAATTGCACCTACTGTTTCAATTGCATCTACATACGCGGATTTATATGCAAATTGGAAAGAGGCGTTTAACAGCACTGCCAAAATTTTGGGGAGAGAAGCAGAAGCACAGGAAGCTTTAGATCATTATGCTCAACGAGTAAAACAATTAAAACTAGTCCTTGGAAGTCGTTATCAAAATCAAACGATTTCCATCGTCGCTGGCTTTGGACAGAATATGTCCGTTTATCTTAAAAATTCATTTGCAGGTTCTATTCTTGATGACTTGGGACTGAAGCGACCTCCAGTGCAAAACGTTTCTAGAGGTTACGGAAGAATAGATTCAATTTCTGAAGAAAAACTGAATTTAATAGATGGAGATATTCTGTTTTTTCTTGGAGGTAACAATCCCAGTGGAGATGTTTTTAGATGGCTTCAGAAACGTCCTCTTTGGCAAACACTCACAGCGGTTCAAAACAAGAAAGTTTATCTTGTTAATAGTTTGACTTGGAATGGGATTAATCCACTTGATGCAAATGCCGTCCTGGATGACCTGGAAAAATACCTCGTCAAGGAGAAGGGAGGGTGAGGGGAAAGAAGAAAGAAGAAAGAAGAAAGAAAAAAGAGGAAAGAAGAGGAGACGATGGGGCGATGGGGTGAAAGTGCGATCGCGGATCTTGTAGGGTGCATTAGCCCAGCGTAATGCACCATCTAACAACCCAATTCACTCAAGATCTAGCATCATCTTTGGACATCCGACCTCTCCCCAATCTGGCGCATAAATATTTTGAGCCATAAACCGATGAATACTGGAAAATTGCCATGCTTGGGGCGTTTCACATAACCCATTCGGTGCGTTACGCTGACGCTAACAGCACCCTACGGTTGAATTTCGTCCTGGATAACCTAGAAAAATACCTCATCAGGCAGGAGGAGTAGAGGGGTGGATGGGTGAAGGAGTGGATGAGTAGATGGGTGAAGGGAAGGTGGATGAGTTGACTATGAGGCTGATCATTTAGCTAAATAGTGTTCATCGAGAGAGCGGCGTAGCATCATCGTAATCACAGCTTGACGGCTGATGTTCAGATCTCTAGCTATTTGGTCAAGTTCATTCAGCATCGAATCAGGAATACTCAAGTTTATACCCATTGGAGTTTGTCCTCGGCGCGAAGTCATCAAACGAGGAGTGCCAACTCGTGTACTCGCAGGGTCAAAGTACTGGTCAATCACCTCTTCACCTGCGTCAATCTGCTGCTCAAGTGCTTCCGTAGAAATATTGTTCATAGATTTCTCGCTCTCTTTTGGTACTCTTCCAATAGGTAATCAACCAAATGTAGTCCCCTTCATCATCATAGCGAATCTCATAAATCACCGATAAAAGGGCGTTTCTCAAATACCCGATCGCAATAAACTACTCAGGGTCGTCTCGCTTCATCTGCTCTACATAGTTGCCCGCTAAAATTGCCGCAACTTCGTCAAGTGAATATCCTCGGCTCTGTTGAAGTAATTGGCTTTTGTGGTTGTCCCAGTCAAATCGCATTCTTCCTGATTGAATGATTGATTTAAATCTTAATCTGATAAGTTAATACTGTCCTGGATAACCTAGAAAAATACCTTGTCAGGAAGGGAGAGTGAGGAGGAAGAAAGAAAAAAGAGGAAAGAAGAAAGAAGAAAGAGAAAGAGGGGATGCGGAAGATTGGGAGGTTTGCGACAAAGCAGTAAAGCGTAATTTAAAGGCATTTTGGCTCGTCTTATACTGAATAGATATAGCCAGATAAAACTGTGTAGAGGGCGCTATGTTATCTGTAGAAGGGACATTTCAAGATGGGGTTGTCCAACTCGATCAACCCGTTGCTGGGCGAGAGGGACAAAGAGTAATCATTGTTTTCTTGCAAGAAGAGAGCGAAGCAGCCGTTGCCGATTCCGATTCTGCTTGGGGTGACTTCGCCATGCTTCTCAAGGACTGTCAGGTGAATACAGGAATTCGCGATTTAGCGCACCAACATGATCATTACCTGCACGGCACACCCAAGCGAGAAGATTAGTCTCAGTGAAAGTTTTTGTAGATATCGCAGCCTGGATTGCACTTGCCAATATTGATGATGAGTTGCACACTCATGCCGCTCAAATTATGAGTGACTTACTTGCTCGCAAGACCAAACTGATAACAACTGACTTTGTTTTGTTAGAGGTCGCCGATGCCCTTGCAACGCCAAAACTGCGAGTCAATACCGTACAACTGATCAACCGCTTACGTCAAACTCCGATTTTACAAATTATTCCCTTAAGTGAAGCATTGCTGGCTGAGGGGTGGGCATTTTACAGCCAACGGATGGATAAAAGCTGGGGACTGACAGATTGCACAAGTTTTGTTGTCATGCTGAGTGAGCAAATTACTGAGGCATTTACGAGCGATCGTCATTTTGAGCAAGCTGGATTTATCAAATTGTTGTAGATAATCTGCTGTCCTGAATGACCTGGAAAAATACCTCGTCAACGAGAAGGGAGAGTAGGGGAGGAAGAAGAAAGAAAAAAGAAGAAAGAGGAAAGAGGAAAGAAGAAAGAGGGAGTGAAGGGGCGATGGGGTAGGGGTAGGGGAGTGGATGGGGTGGATGGGTGAAGAAGGGATTGTAAATTAAATTGTGTCAAAGGTCAGAAGTTGAGATCTAATGAACTACT
>ERZ1066121.123-NODE-123-length-70522-cov-9.045241_pt1 | contig 70522 bp, 68 predicted proteins | sample MGYA00382768_ERZ1066121 | MGnify/ENA primary metagenome ERZ1066121 (study PRJEB33369, sample SAMEA5778351) | biofilm metagenome | biome: Industrial cooling water; feature: Water cooling tower basin; material: Biofilm | place: United Arab Emirates | collected...
CCCTACATCGCACCGCTCAACCGCTTACCCTTGCTATGTTCCCATCCTGGGGGAGTCTGCAGGAGCTGGTCGTGTAGGACTTGCCGTTGCAAATATACATTCTTTTTGTACTTTCGCAAAACTTCGACAGAAATCTGTAAAATTTTTAATTTAATGAAAAATTATAAAATACTGATTATCACGGCTTTTAGTGGGTTTTACTTATCTTGTAACAATAAGTCCGAGACCACCGAAGCCGCTTTCGCGTTTAACGGTGCTGTTCTTCAGGAACTTTACAAAGAAACAGACCCGCTTACTCTGGAAATTACCAATCCGGAAAACCGAAGCGTCGACAGTATCGTGTACACCCTTGGATCAAAACGCGTTGCAGGCGTGAGGGGTATTGGTAAAGCTACTGCTTCCCTGAAAAACCTGAAATTGGGCTATCATACCATCAAAGCAAAAATTTACTCCAGCGGTGAAGAATTCGATATCACGGAACGCATCGAGTTGGTGCCCTCTGTCGAACCGAAATTGTGGAGCTTTGAAGTAATCAATACGTATCGTCACGACTCCAAGGCATTTACGCAGGGACTCGAATTTTACAAAGACACTTTGTACGAGGGAACAGGCCAAAATGGAAATTCTTTCCTGAGAAAGTACAACTACAAAACCGGCGAAGTCTATAAGCAAGTCAATCTGGAACAGCAGTATTTTGGCGAAGGTATTACAGTACTCAATGGAAAAGTGTACCAATTAACTTATAAATCGCTGGTGGGATTTATCTACGATGCCGGCAGCCTTAAAAAGATCAAATCATTTAATTACGATAAGCAGATCGAAGGTTGGGGAATGACCAACGATGGCACATACATTTACCATAGTGACGGCTCGGAAAAAATTTGGAAAATGGATCCGGAGACGCAAAAAATGATTGACTACGTAAATGTGTACACACCTTCAGGTAAAATTAAAAGTGTGAACGAACTCGAATTTGTTGACGGACTGATCTATGGAAACATCTGGCAGAAAAATGCCATCGCCGTGATAAACTACAAAACAGGCGCTGTTGAGGCTATTGTTAACCTTTCTGATCTCCGGAACCAAATCACTTCTCAGGACGCGGATGTACTTAACGGCATTGCGTACAATCCTAAAACCAAAACGTTTTTTGTTACCGGCAAGAATTGGGATAAACTATTCGAAATCCGGATCAAAAGGCAGTAGATACTGGAAAGCAGGCCTCAAAAGTTGTAAAGTCGAAAGCCGTTTTTTTATCTACCTTACTTCGCAAAAAGTAAGAATATGAAAAAATGGATCCTTTTTCTTATTGTAGTTTCTGTATGGGGCTGCAAGGATGAAGAGCAAACAACATTGCTTCCGGCAGAAACGCGGATGAATGTGTCTTATGGCGCGGACGCCGGGCAGAAAATAGATATTTACCTTCCCGCCGGCAGAACTACCAATACCAAGGTAATTGTACTCGTTCATGGTGGCGGCTGGTCCGGAGGTTCCCGCGCCAATTTTAATTATTTCATTCCGGTTTTAAAAAATGAATTTCCCGACCACGCGATTGTCAACATGGATTACCGGCTTGCAACCGCGACTAGCCCGGGTTATCCAAAGCAACTTGAGGATATTGAGCTGATGCTTACTCATCTGGAAAGTAACGACTATGTTATTTCCGATGAGTACGCGATGATTGGCGCCAGTGCCGGAGCCCACCTGTCCATGCTCTATGCTTATAAGATTGATGAAGGCATTCGTATTAAAGCGGTAGCATCGATTGTAGGTCCGACTGATTTTACTGATCCGTCCTACACCGAAAATCCGTTATATGCGCAAGGTTTGTTTTACCTTGTCGGTCCGATTAGTTACCAGCAAAACACTCAACTGTACGCTGAGGTGAGTCCACGCACACACGTAAACCCGCAATCACCGCCTACAATCTTATTTTACGGCGGTCAGGATGTGCTGGTTCCGGCGACACAAGGTCCACGGTTAAAGCAGCGTTTGGATGAAAGTGGAGTTACTAACGAACTGAATCTTTACCCGCAAGGCGGTCACGGTGATTGGGATTCTGCGACAATGTTGGATTTTCAGACCAAATTGGTCGACTTCCTACGTCAGCACTTTCAATAAAAAAAGCCCCGCAAGTTGCGGGGCTTTTAGCATTTAGTGTTATTTCACTTCCTCATAATCGACATCCTGAACATCGCCTGATGCGCCAGAGCCCTGAGGTTGTTCCTGAGATGCACCGGCACTATTCTGATCAGAAGCTTGTGCCTTGTACATATCCTCTGAAGCATTTTTCCAGGCTTCATTAATTTTATCGAGCGCAGGCTGGATCGTGTCTACGTCCTTCGTCTCATACACTTTCTTAAGATCCTCAAGTGCTGATTCGAGTGCCGACTTATTGTCAGCCGACAATTTATCGCCATACTCCTTCAATTGCTTTTCAGTCTGGAAAATCATTGAATCGGCCTCATTCAACTTGTCGATGCGTTCTTTCGCCTTACGGTCTGCATCAGCATTAGCTTCTGCTTCGCGCTTCATGCGATCAATCTCATCCTGCGTAAGTCCTGACGATGCTTCGATGCGAATATCGTGTGATTTTCCGGTTCCTTTGTCAGTTGCCGATACTTTGATAATACCATTGGCGTCGATGTCAAACGTTACCTCAATCTGTGGAACTCCGCGAGGAGCTGGCGGAATGCCGTCAAGGTGGAAGCGTCCAATGGTTTTGTTATCCGTAGCCATGGTACGTTCGCCCTGCAGTACGTGAATCTCTACGCTTGGCTGGTTGTCTGCTGCTGTAGAAAACACCTGCGACTTCTTCGTAGGAATGGTAGTGTTGGCCTCGATCAGCTTTGTCATCACACCACCCATTGTCTCAATACCAAGTGACAGCGGTGTAACATCGAGCAGCAATACATCTTTCACATCTCCGGAAAGAACACCACCCTGAATCGCAGCTCCGATTGCTACCACCTCATCAGGATTCACTCCTTTGGATGGCTTTTTTCCGAAAAATTTCTCTACCTCTTCCTGAATTTTTGGAATACGTGTAGATCCACCCACGAGAATTACCTCATCAATATCTGATTTTGAAAGTCCTGCATCTTTCAAGGCTTTCGCAACCGGTTCCATCGAACGACGAACGAGCGAATCTGTAAGCTGCTCGAATTTAGCGCGAGTAAGCGTTTTCACAAGGTGCTTCGGACCGGATGTTGTGGCTGTGATGTATGGAAGATTAATTTCGGTCTGACTCGTAGATGAAAGTTCGATTTTTGCCTTTTCCGCAGCCTCTTTCAAACGTTGAAGTGACATAGGATCCTGACGCAAGTCTACGCCCTCTTCATTTTTAAATTCATCAGCAAGCCAGTCAATAATTTCCTGATCAAAATCATCACCTCCCAGGTGCGTATCTCCATTGGTCGATAATACTTCGAAAACACCATCGCCTAACTCGAGGATCGAAATATCGAAGGTACCACCCCCAAGGTCGTACACGGCAATCTTTTGATCCTTTCCTTTTTTGTCAAGACCGTATGCCAGCGCGGCAGCCGTTGGCTCGTTGATGATACGCATTACCTTTAATCCGGCAATTTCGCCGGCCTCTTTTGTGGCCTGACGCTGCGCATCGTTAAAATAAGCAGGAACGGTGATTACCGCTTCAGTCACCGACTGCCCTAAATAATCTTCGGCCGTTTTCTTCATCTTTTGAAGCGTCATCGCCGATAATTCCTGCGGCGTGTAAAGTCGCCCGTCAATATCCACACGAGGCGTATCGTTGTCACCGCGAACAACTTTATAAGGTACGCGGTCTGCTTCCTTCTGGCTTTCAGAAAAACGATTGCCCATAAAGCGTTTGATAGATGCAATTGTCTTTCCTGGATTCGTTACTGCCTGACGCTTTGCCGGATCTCCAACTTTAATTTCACCACCTTCCACAAATGCAATCACAGATGGCGTTGTTCTTTTTCCTTCGGCATTTGGCACTACAACCGGCTCGTTTCCTTCCATTACGGCAACACACGAGTTGGTAGTACCTAAGTCGATTCCGATAATTTTACCCATTGTTTTATTTTTAAGGTTAAAGTTTACAGTGTTTTTCAAACTCGGACGCGGTTAGTCAACCATCATGCCATCAGATTTTACATTTCAAATTTGGCAGTTACTCTTTATTAGAACTGACAACATGACACTAATCGCGACATCGAACGTTAGTAAAGTCTGCTTATATTTGCGCAAATCCCTTACCATGCAAGAGTCGATTTCTGTATTTGACATGCTAAAGATCGGCGTCGGTCCTTCCAGTTCTCATACACTAGGACCATGGCGCGCAGCAGAACGTTTTCTTTCGGAACTTCGCGCAATCGATGTAGTTCACAAAGTTTGGCGTGTAAAGGTTGATTTGTACGGATCACTCTCGCTTACCGGGAAAGGCCATGCTACCGATTTGGCGGTCATGCTGGGTTTGAGCGGTCAGGATCCGGTTACGATCCCGGTAGAAAACATCAGTTCGATCATTGCAGGCATACAATCGGAAAATCAGATCTATCTCGGCAACGAACGCCACATACCGTTTTCGTTTTTCAGCGATATTATCTTCAACAAAAATTTTCTTCCGTTTCACGCTAACGGCCTCCGGTTCACGGCTTATCTGGAGGATGATTCGCAGTATGAAGCCACCTATTATTCGATTGGCGGCGGCTTTGTCGTAAAGGAAGAACGAACGGTAGCCAAAGAAAAGGAAGAAGTTAAAAGTTCGTTTCCGTATCCGGTTGACAAAGCCGATGAGTTACTACATTTTACCCGAACACTTGGAATGAAAATTTCCGAAGTGGTTTTTGAGAACGAGAAATCGATGCGAACACCAGAGGAAATTCGCGACGGTTTAATGAGAATTTGGGAAACGATGTTGGAATGCATGTACATCGGATGTCATACAGAAGGTGTTTTACCGGGCGGATTAAACGTGCGTCGGAGGGCTTTTGATCTACACCAGAATCTAATCGGCTCGGCAACCTATGCCTCTCCTCAGGAGTGGCTGGAAACCATAAGAAAGACTGAAGTCAAGTTCCGGCAGATTCTTAAATGGGTGAGCTGTTTTGCCCTTGCAGTAAATGAAGTAAATGCCTCTTTAGGTCGCGTGGTTACCGCCCCCACAAATGGCTCGGCAGGTGTTATTCCCGCGGTGTTGATGTATTACCTGACTATTGAAAACCATCAGGGTGGAGAAAAAGAAATTCAGCAATTCCTGATGGTGGCAGGCGAAATTGGTAGCATCTTTAAAAAAGGTTCTACAATCTCGGCGGCAATGGGAGGATGTCAGGCAGAAATTGGAGTTTCTTCAGCGATGGCGGCCGGCGCGTTGTGCGAAGTTATGGGTGGAACACCCGAACAGGTCTTAATGGCTGCGGAAATTGCGATGGAACATCACTTGGGGATGACCTGCGACCCAATTGGTGGTTTGGTACAGATTCCATGTATTGAAAGGAACACCATGGGTGCCATTAAAGCCATCAATGCAGCCGAACTTGCGCTGGAAACCGATCCTAAAAATGCAAAGGTGCCGTTGGACAAAGTAGTAGATACAATGTGGCAAACCGCGCGCGACATGAACAACAAGTACAAGGAGACATCCGAAGGAGGCTTAGCCATTGCTGTAAATATGGCAGATTGCTGATTTAAGTTTTATTCTAATGTCGGAAATTTCGTAAATCCTCCGGGTTTAAATTGAACATTCGACTTCAGAATTGTGCTAACTTTAATCAAAAATCAAATGACCGCCGCGTCGTTAGCTATAATTCTGCCAAGCATCTTTTTGGTATTAATCACTTTTCTCCCGCTTATCCGGTTGGATTGCTGGCAATTCCGAATCTTTGATTATCCCAGGGTTCAGAAACTCTTTTTACTTCTGGTACTTGCTGCTTGCTGGCTTATAATAGGCATCACAGATACAGCAGATTGGATTTGTTTTGGAAGCATTATCGTTGCCGCCGGCTATCTTGTCTTTGTAATTTATCCTTACACTCCGTTTGCCCCGAAAATGATTGGCTCCATCAAAAAAGAAGGTCGAACGACGGTCCGTGTCCTGACTTGCAATGTTTATCAAGAGAACTCAAATTTTGAAAAAGTGCTTCAGTTGATTTCGAACGTGTCTCCCGACATTGTTTTTCTGGTAGAAGTCGATTACAAATGGATTGCAGCGATGCAGCCCTTATATAAATCCTATCCTGAAAGAATCGAAATTCCGAAGTCAAACACGTACGGAATGGCGCTGTACAGCCGACTTCCGATTGATAGGCAACAAATTAATTATTTGATTGATGACAACATCCCGTCTATTGACATATCGGTGACGGTCGATGGAAAGGCGGTACGAATTTTTGGGCTGCACCCTACCCCTCCCGTTCCGCAGGAAAATGATTCAAGCACGGAGCGCGACGCCGAAATATTGCTCGTTGGAAAAAAGGTCTCGACGATAGCCGAACCCTGTATGGTTATTGGCGACCTGAATGATGTAGCATGGAGTTATACAACGTCACTTTTTCTGAAAACCAGTCATCTTCTGGATCCACGACGAGGCCGGGGCTTCTACAACACGTTTCATGCAAAATGGGCATTTATGCGTTGGCCTTTGGATCACTTCTTTGTTAGCCGGCATTTCGGCTTGGTCGGTTTAACCGTGCATCGGTCTGTAGGTTCCGATCATTTTCCGATTTGCATCGAAGTAGCATTTTCCGACGATGCTTTTGCCGATCCCGAGTATGCGGATCACGCGGAAAAAGAGTTGGCTCAGGAGAAAATCAAAGACGGCCTAAAATAGCTATTTGTACGATTGTGCGCGAAGAAGTATATCCCCCGAGAATTTTGAGATGTCTTCGACGGATTCAATTACTTGACGGGTTTCCACTTTCCGCTCGCTGATCGTACCCAGCAATTTTCGCGGACCGTTGAGGTAAATGCGACAGATAGTTCGGTGTGGGTTGTTATCCAGAACAATTGCAAGATAGGATTTAGCCGTACTCTTGCTGATTCTTTCCGGCGGGATTTTCGCTCCTACGATACTGCGCACTAGCTCAAAAGCCCTGCTCTGCTCCTCTATGAGATTCAGTTCCATGCGGTAAAGTATTTTTATTACACGAGTTACAACAATGAGCACAGCCGTTGACGTTCGGATAGTCGACTTTCGCGCGTTGAATTGCTTTTATACAGGATGAAAAATCACCCACGTAATGTCTATTGAGAAATCCGGGGAGGTGCATACATCCGTAAACGTGAAGAAGATGCTCACCATCGGAATTTGCTAAAGTAGATACATAATAAGTATGCATATTTCACAAGTAGCGGTCAGAGCGCTACCTTACAAATGAAATCACAAATTTCCGATTATGAAATACGTAAAAACACGTATTTTTTGTAAGTAAAATTACGTCATTCGCAATTTTAGTCTTCCAATTTTTCCAAAGTGAGTTGTCGGGTTTTTAGTGCAAACAGCACGGCGCCGATAAAATTTCTGGAGTTGGTTTTTGACATTAGCCGGTTTCGTTGTGTCTCTACAGTCCGCGGAGAAATGTGGAGTAAGTCTGCTATTTCGACGATACCAAGTCCACGGCTGCCTAATCGGATAATTTCGAGTTCGCGCGAGGTTAGTGCGACTTCCGACGAGTAGTTTCGCGCTGCCTTCTTCTCCCACAAAATGGCTTCACGAATCACAGTTCCGAGTTCCATACCAAAGTAGAATCCGTTTTCGCTCATACTTTTGAGAGCAGATTCAAGTTGATGCGGATCGGAATTTTTAGTAAAATAGCCCTGTGCGCCAAGATTCATGATTTCGTGAATGCTCTCTCTGGTGGTAAGTTGCGAGATAATTAAAATCATGACATCGGGATATTCTGCCTGTAAAATTTTGCAAGTTTGATAACCGTTTAGTACCGGCATCTCAATATCCAGTAAAACTAAATCGATGCTATTATTGCGGAGGAATGCCAGCAATTCCTGACCATTTCCTCCATCAAATACAACTTCCACATCTGAAAATGATCCCACAAGATGTGCGAGACTCTTTCGAAAAAGCAGATGGTCGTCAACAATAGCTATTTTCAACATACGAAACGAATGGTATAAAAATTTCGGGCATCCCTTCTTTCAAAAGTAAACTGCGCTTTAATTGCCTTAAGCCGGGTTGCGATATTGTACAATCCATTCCCATTCTTTTTCTTTTGTGATTTGACAAAATCAAAAGCAAGGCCGTCATCCTGCAATACGATCTCGCACGAGCCGTTAAAGCTTATCGTCCCCCGGCATTCTGATATCTTGCCGTGCTTTATCATGTTGGTAGTTAATTCCTGAATTACACGAAAAAGTTCGTAGGCGGTATCTTCAACAATCTGAGGATCATTGCTGGTTTCCCAAATAAATCGAATACCCGACTGAAAGGAAAGTCGCTCAAAATAATCGCGCAATGCCGCATTGAGGCCTGATTTCCGAAGCAGTGGAGGCATCAGCCGATAACTGATCTGCCGCGTATTTTCAAGCGCACTTTCGACACCAATTTTAATTTGACTCAATGCCTCTTCAGCTAATTCGCGAGAAAACGTACTGCGCTCGAGTAGCAGGAGGTAATTCCGGATCGCCGCTAAATCGCCGCTTACCCCGTCGTGCAGGTCGGCGGCAATACGTTCCCGTTCACGTTTTTCCGATTCAATTGCAGCCTTTAGAATATGTTCTGCTTCTTGCCGCTGCAGGCGCGTAAGCCGGTTTTTGTAAAGAACCGCCACAAATAAAAATGCTGCGGTTAGTGCCACCATAACGCTGGTGCCTAACCATAAAATGGTTGATATTTCCGTGTACCGATCCACGCGCCAAACGATGTTAATCCACGCAAGATAATGTTAAAATAAATATTAATTTCCCAAAGCTCCATGATCTTGTGCTGTTCAGAAAATTCCCTTGCTAACAGAAAAACAAATATGCAACCGGAGTAATAAACCATCAATGCCGCCATGAAAATAAAAGCAGGCGAATGCAATAAGGATTGATACTTTAAATTAGTAAAGATTTCCTTGAACCACAAAACGGAACACACGATGAGCATCAAGGTTTGGTACACGGCCAAATAAGAATCACCTTGTAAATGATTTATTTTCTCCCATTGGTAAATGAGTACAGAGAACAGAAACATAAAGCCGATTCCTGCAACCTTTAAAAATCCCCAATATTTAAAAGGGAGAATTTTAAAAAAGAGGTATGAAATCGCGAGGTATTCCAATAGGCCGTAGATTCTGAAGAAATATTTTGAGCTCACCAAGAGCCACGTGGTGAAGATTTGCTCGTAAGCCGTACTGGCTGCCATTAAAATAATGTAGGGCAGAAATGCTTTAACTTCAGCAGAACAATAATTTCTTCTCCATAACAAGATGAGCAAAGGAATAAAACCCGAGATTATAGCAACATGTATCATCAATACAGCGCACTATTGATATCACAAGTTGAGGGACAAGGTTTGAGCCGATCTGCAATTAGCGTCGTAACATCCTTACCATGTTTATCTACCGCTACAAGACAATAATTCATAACACCGCTATCCTCATCATAGGCATTGTAAATCCGCATACCCATTACATCTTCCGCTTTCAAAAGATGCTTTAAAAGATTGATTCCGATAAATCCTCCTTTAATCTCATTGGGATGAAGTCTTCGAAATGCATCGATTTGAACGCGAGCCTGATTAATAGTGATAAATCCACCCGTATTTTCATTGATATCCATAATACTGCTTTTCTTAGAGGGCAAGATACAAACACGACGAAAATTGAGATGTAAGTAATTTCCACATATTTTATCCGTAAAATTACTTACTCGCCGGTTTCATCATGTGGCGCATCCACGGGTTTGGATTGCGAAGAACCGATTTGCCTCAGGTAAATGGATAATGCCACTATTGCAAAAACAGATAAAAATTCGCTTTGCCAATTTTGAAAAGATTCAAAGTAGAATTTTGATTCCCGGAGAAAATCTTTAAATGATACTGCTGTGCGTCCTTCCAGTACTTCAGTATGATTAAACTCGATATAACTTCCGTACAGATGCAACAGCAGTGATGCTGCAAACAGCAATAATAATACAATAGTCAGCGAATGTTTGAATAATGCAAGCCAAATTCCGCCCTTGGTTACAGGCCATGGTGCACCGGGCCGCAGCGGATCAGGATTTCGGTCAACCTCGTCGGTGCCATCAAATTTTTTACTTTCCGACGAACCTTTTTGCTTTAGGTAGATGGTGAGCCATACAAACAGCGCCATCTGTAAAAATTCACTTTCCCAATTTTCGAAAGTCGCCTCCAGAAAATGACCCGTAGTAAGATAATCCATCAAGGTGACTTCTGCCACACCATACTCCTGTAGCTCTCCATTGTATTCCTCCATCCCGAAGTAAATCTGTGGAAGAAAGGTTACCAAAAAGAATAGCAAAAATACAAGCGATAATGCATTGTTGGTAATAAAAGATTTCATCAACTTTTTAATACTAAAATAAATGTCGTTGAAATACTGTGTGTTGTATCATTTCTGCAGATTATTGCAGAACTACCCCTGCTTCAACATTCATTAACATGTTTTTAAAATATACCACGACTATCGTATAAAGGATTTTACTACATTTACAATACACACCAAACTAAAATGAATCATAACAAAGCCACCATCGAAATTTTATTGGTAGATGATGATGCAGATGACCGCAGCACATTTGCTGATGCTCTTAGTGAGTTAAAAATTAACACCAATTTAAAATTATTGGAAGACGGTCGAAATCTTCTCGAGTATTTGGACAACAGCGAAAAGTTGCCGGATCTTTTATTCCTTGATTTAAATATGCCTTACAAATCGGGCGTTGATTGCCTTAAAGAAATTCGGGAGCAATCTCGCTATAACGATTTATCCATTGCAATTTATTCGACATCCTCAACGGATAAGGATATTGAAGACACTTTCATTTTCGGTGCAAATATTTATATCAAGAAACCGAGCAGTTTTGCGGAGCTTAAAAAAGTACTCGGGGATGTTGTAAATATGAACTTTCAGTTCCACAATTCGGGACTAAACAAAGAGACTTTTTTACTGAACATATAACCGACAGGTTTGCAAATTCCCCGGCTGTCCACCGGGGATTTTTTTTTTAATATGGAAAAATTGTTTGACGTAATTATTATCGGAGGAAGCGTGGCCGGACTTTCCACAGCGCTGACCCTTGGGCGTGCTTTGCGTAATGTGGTCGTTATCGACTGCGATTCGCCGTGTAACCAGTACACTCCCGAGTCGCACAATTTCTTTACGCGCGACGGCGAAAGCCCGCAAGCCCTGCTTTCGATAGCCCGGCAGCAACTTCAACAGTACGATAACATAACATTTCTTTCAGCTAAAGCAAGTGCTGCAGAAGGTCAGGACGGCGCATTTCAAGTTACTGCCGGTGATAAAACTGTGAAAGGTCGGAAAGTCGTCCTTGCTACTGGACTACGGGATCTGTTTCCTGAAATCGACGGATTTGAATCGTGTTGGGGAAAATCGGTACTGCATTGTCCTTACTGTCACGGATATGAGGTGCGCGACAGGCCTACGGCCGTTCTTGCCAACGGAGAAGCAGCCTATCATCTCGGAACTTTGATTCACAACTGGACAAAAAAATTAACCGTCCTAACCAATGGTGTATCTGAATTGCGCGCTGAGGAACAGGCCAGACTTGAATCTTTTGGAATTACAATTAACGAGCGAAATATAAAACGGTTCTTTCATCACAACGGCGTCCTTAGTTCGGTAGTTTTTGATAATGAGGAGCAATTACCGATAGAGGTAATATACGCTTCCATCCCGTTTGAGCAGCAATCCGATCTATGCGAACAATTGGGATGCAAAATTTCGTCACATCATCACATTGAAGTAGATGATGAACAACGAACCAGCATTAAAGGAGTTTTTGCCGTAGGGGATTGTACAGCGCAGCCTCGTGCGATCTCAGTAGCTTCGGCCTCAGGAACAAAAGCGGGTTTCACAATTAATCTGGAACTGATGTTAGAAGAAAAAATGCCCTCCGACAAGTGAGAAGCGGAAGGCATTCTAAAGTTTATCGGGTTAGCGAAGTACTAACATGCTTCATTTTCCAAAACAGGACTTTTAAGTCAAGCGCCAGTTTGGAAATTGCGATTTGAAAATTAATATTCGGTTTCATACTACTTTTTTTCAAATTTGCAGTAAGACCGGATTTAAGCGCTTATTTAATTTTCAATTTATTTTCCACGATTACTATTTTTTGAGATTCTTTTCATACACTTCAATCCATTGCTTTACGGACATTTTACGAAAAAGTTCTGCCAATAAATCGTACGGAATCTGATCGACTTTCTTTAGTCGAATGCAACTCTTCCCCATGTCTAACTTGCTTTTGCAATGAAGTGGCCATTGCTCGACGAACCAGTTATACATTTCTGCATCCGCGTACATCCCCATGTGATAAATAGCCACAAAATCTTTCTGTGAAGCTACAGCCACAAATGGAAGCGGCTCTTTCGGATTACAGTGGTATCCCGCAGGATAGACATCATGGGGAACCACAAAATTGATCATTCCGCAAGCCATAATTTCTTTTGCTTCCGGAGATAAATTTTTCTGCATTAGCGATCTAATCTTTGATACGGCGATTTGACGATCTTCAGGAAGCGAGTTCAGGTACTCTTCCGGGGTTTTGGCAGATGAAGTCATTTTTTCGGCAAAGGTATTGGAATTTGAGCGTTAACCGCAAGTTAAACCGTGATTGCTGTAACTAAATCCGACACAGTGGATGTTACCTTTAAATAAAAAAGATGAAAACAATTATAACAATCGCCCTCTTTGCGTCACTCGGCGCAAGTGCACAAACGACTCCAACCGATTCCGTCGGCATTAACCGAAGTACGTCATCATTGCAACAGGCCACGCGTGCCACGCATATCAACACCCATAATAATCAAAACGTAAATTCTGCAGAAACTAAAATGGAATCCGAAATAGAACGTTCCACAGGAAAACCCGCGGAAAACCCTGCCCTGGAAAACCCTGCTACGGTCAGACCGGCAAGAATTGCACAGCCTGCTTATGGTCCGCCGCCCGACCGATAGTGATTGTTGTCGCAAAGTTGTATATTCGGGGCCTTAAAAACGGTTAGCATGTATAAATACCTTTCGATTTGCGCAGCAGTAATCTGTACGTCATGCGCAGCTCAAAAGTCGGCAGAATCCATACCTGAATCTTATCTGCAGTCCATCACGGAAAAAGACCTTTCGAAACACCTGTACATTGTTGCTTCTGATGAAATGGATGGTCGAAATACGGGGAGTGAAGGTCAGAAAAAAGCGGGCCGTTATCTAATTGCACAGTACGAGAAATTAGGAATACCACCACCGCCGACCGCAAAAGATTATTATCAACCTATCCCTGCATCCTACTTCGCCAAACCTTTTAGTCCCAAACTTCCTGATTCGGAAAATATTTGGGCCTATATTGAAGGAACGGATTTAAAGGATGAGGTCGTGGTATTATCGGCGCATTATGATCATGTAGGCGCAAAGAATGGCGAAATATACAACGGTGCAGACGACGACGGTTCCGGAACGGTAGCCCTTCTCGAAATGGCGGAAGCTTTTGCTAAAGCGGCAAAAGAAGGCAGAAGACCCCGGCGATCGATACTTTTTCTTCATGTGACCGGGGAAGAATACGGATTACACGGTTCGCGTTTTTATTCAGAGAATCCGATTATTCTTCTAAAGAAAACCATTTCTAATGTCAATATAGACATGATCGGACGTCGTGACGCGGCGCATGAGGCAGACAATAATTATGTTTATGTGATTGGCGCTGACCGGTTGTCAACCGATCTCGATAAGATAGTCACTGCACAAAATAAAAAGTATGTCGGACTAAATCTCGACTATAAATACAACGATCCCGCCGATCCGAACCGATTTTATTACCGGTCAGATCATTATAACTTCGCAAAGAACGGTATACCGTCGGTGTTTTTCTTTAGCGGAACACATGCGGACTATCACCAGCCGGGCGACGATCCCGACAAAATAGAGTACGATGCTCTTGCCAAACGCACGAGACTTGCATTCGCAGTTGCGTGGGAATTAGCAGGTCGGGATGGCATGCTAACCATCGATCGCAGCGGAAAGTGATTACTGAAAAGTAGTGTTTTCGTCCTTTATGACCTGTACCTTACCCAACTCGATGGTTGCTGTATTATCCTTAGTTATGCGGACTCCAAAAATCTGCAGTGGTACCGGTATTTCTTCTGCCGAATTTTTAATGTCAGACAGTAAATGGTCATAATCCGTCGGATTAAGAACAATGATGTCGTTCTTGTTAATGCGGTGTTCAAAAATGTAGTTTCGCAAAGTGGCCATATTGACCGGGCTGCCGATAAAAATCTGAAGTGACATAGCTTTTTCTTTGTAAGGTACGCACTTTAAATTAAAAGGAAAAGTAATAAAACAAAAAAGCCCTGACTTACCAGGGCTTTTGGGTGAATGAGGGGTCTCGAACCCCCGACCTTCGGAACCACAATCCGACGCTCTAACCAACTGAGCTACAATCACCGTATTTGTGGCGCAAATATATTGCAAATCTTCTGCGTTCCAAAGCAAAATTGACCTTTTTTTTACAGTATGGCAACTTGCTGATTGATAGTAAAAAAAGAAAAACCTATCGCAAATCAAAGACTGAATTTACCAAAGGATACCGTTCAACGGTAAAGCCTTCACCGAATTCTACGCCGGTCAAACGTCCTAAATCCTGTGCTCTGTAGTGTAAGCTTTCCAGAAAATTTCGTGTGGCAATTGGTGTTTCCGGCTCGTCAGAATTTGGATCATAAAACTGAGAGGAATATGCCAGAATCGCTTTCGTTTTCAACTCAATAAAATCAGTAATGTCAACCACAAAATCGGGCTCAACATTTTTCCATTGAAGGTAGTGGTACACCGCTTTGGGGCGCCATTCCTGTTGGGCCGCACCATCCTCACTAAAAGTTTCAATTTTCCGCAAACCAGCGAGAAAACATGCATCTGATACCAATTTGCTGCCGCGACCGTGATCGATATGGCGATCGTCGACGGCATTGCATAAAACAATCTCGGGTTGGTATTTGCGAATAACCTGAATGATTAGGCGTTGGTGCTCTTCATCATTTGCAAAGAATCCGTCCCGCATGCCCATATTCTCCCGTACCGTAAGCCGGAGGATTTCTGAAGAGGCGGCAGCTTCCCGGTCCCGCAATTCTGCACTTCCTCTCGTGCCCAATTCGCCCCGGGTCAGGTCTACAACACCCACTTTTCGTCCGGATGCAATTTCTTTCGCCAGCGTGCCGCCGCATCCCAGCTCCACATCGTCCGGATGGGCTCCGAAAGCTAAAATATCTAATTTCATAGCAAAATGCTTTTCATGGCATGAGCCTTATTCACCGTTTCCTGAAACTCATCGTCCGGAATACTATCCGCAGTTATTCCACAGCCGACATAAATCTTCGCTTCACGACCCGTTATTTTCATGCAGCGCAAATTTACAAACAAATCTGCTTTACCCTTTTTCGAATCAATCCACCCCAAAAATCCACTATAAAACAAACGGTCATACCCTTCATTTTCGCGAATAAATTTATATGCTTCTTCGCGCGGAAGACCGCAAACCGCCGGCGTAGGGTGAAGTGCGTCAATGATATGTTGCAGCATTCCTTCCTTCAGTTGACCTTCAATATCTGTGCGGATATGAGAAACATTACCTGCCTGATGCGTCGTTGGCTCCGAACAGGTCAGGTTATAGGCAAAAGGTGCCATAGCCCGTAAAATATAGTCGGTAACTATCCCCTGTTCCCGTATTTCTTTAGTTGTCCAGGAACGATTTTCGTCTGTGCGCTGCGTTCCGGCCAATGACATAATTGAAAAATGATTATCCTCAACTGAAATCAGGCGTTCGGGTGTAGCACCCATCCAGCATCCGGCATCGGGATGGTACAGCCAATAACGAAAAGTCTGAGGAAATTGAGAACAGAGCTGCTCAAAAACCAATCGTAACGCTTTCTGAAAGTAAACCGTTTCGCAGCGGGAAACAACTATTTTATCGGCGTTGCCCTGCTTTATGAATTCGACGGTTTCGCTAACGAGCCTTCGAAATTCATCACCCTCTGGTGAAGTTAATGTAGTCGAACCGTCGAGATTTAACAATTCAATCTGCGCTTTAAAAATTAAAGATCCGGGAAAAAACAGACGTTTATCAGAAGTAAAAGACTGCAACACAAAGCCTGCAGATGAAGCTGTATCATTTTCCTCCGGAAATAAAACTGTGATTTCCTTTTGGCCGGGTGCCGCAAATAACACAAATGGCCTGTTGTTCAATCGTTTTTCTGCAAGATTCAGTACTTCTGTAAATGTCATATCTTCCTTTCAAGGACGATATTGGTCAGTCTGCAAAGACTTACTAACCGATTTTCTTCGTCCGTAATTTTGATTTCCCAAAGATGTAGGGTACGACCTTTATGAACGATTTTTGCAGTTGCAGTAACCATTCCGTCCGTTTTTGATCGCAAATGATTGCAGGAAAGTTCAATGCCACGAATCTCTTCTTTCGCTGAAGAAATGAACATCTGCGATGCCGCACTTCCAACGCTTTCGGCAATTGCTGCCGAAGCGCCGCCATGCAAAAGCCCCATTGGCTGATGATGCTGAGGAGTAACGGGCATTGTCGCAACCAATTCGCCTTCAGCTGCCGAGGTGTATCGAATTTGCAGCGTTTCCATTAAAGTGTTTGCTGAACGCTTGTTACAGTCGTCGACAAATTTTTGATAATCCATAAGCTAAGTAATACGCCTGCAAAGATACGGGACTTCTTTGTAAGCCGCTTGCTCAATTACAACATCCGGACAAACGATTACAGTCGATTACAAACGTTTAATCACTTGGTGAAACAATATTATTAAGTAATTTAGCCCAAAATGCCACACATGCGAAATCTGATTGTTCCTGCACTGTTGATTTTACTAATTTTCACTTCCTGCAGAAAGGATTTTGAATTTGAGCCCAGTACCGGAGACCTCGAATTTTCAAAAGATACGGTGTATCTGGATACAGTTTTCACCAATATCGGATCGAGCACATACACGCTTAAAGTCTACAACCGAAGCAACAAGGATATTTCCATACCGGTAATTCGCTTGGCAAAAAACGATAGCAAATACCGCATGACGGTTGATGGTATGACAGGCGCAGATGAGGACGGCAATGGCGTCGGAGAAGGACGATTCTTCACTGATGTGGAGTTGCTCGCAAACGACAGCATGTATGTTTTCATTGAAACCACTGCTGCCATTTCGGACGCAAATCCGGAAGATTTTCTTTACACGGATCAGATACAGTTTGATTCCGGAGCCAATCTGCAAACGGTAGAATTGGTTACATTAATTCAGGATGCGGTGTTTTTGTATCCTCAGCGCTTTGACGACGGCACTTACGAACAAATTCCAATTGGTGTCGACGACAACGGTAATCCCATACAGGGACGAGGCTTTTTCCTCGAAAATGACGAATTGCAGTGGACATCGCAAAAACCTTATGTTATTTACGGTTATGCCGGCATTCCTCCCGGACAGACCCTTCATATTGATGCCGGAGCAAGAGTGCATTTTCACGCGGAGTCGGCTTTAATTGCCTACAATAATGCTTTACTAAACGTAACCGGAAGCACGACAAATCCGGTAGTTTTTGAGGGAGACCGACTTGAGCCGGAGTTTTCAGACGTGCCGGGGCAATGGCTAACAATATGGTTAACGCAGGGTAGCCGCGCCAATATTGAAAACGCCATTATTAAAAATTCAACCGTCGGATTGTTAATCTCCGGAAATGACGGCACCGACGACACCGTAAAACTGAAAAATGTGCAGATTTACGGTGCTGCGAACTACGGAGTACTGGCGTATACCGGACACATTCAGGGCGAAAACGTGGTTATGGGAAGTTCCGGCCAGGCGTGCCTTGCGGGTACTTTTGGGGGCAAATACCGTTTTGTCCACTCAACATTTAATAATAACTGGATTTCATCGCGCCAAGTTGCCGTATTATTAACGAGCTATAATATCAATCCCGATCAGTCGCTTAGCTATGCAGCACTTGACGAAGCCGCATTTATAAACTGTATAATTTTCGGAAGTAATCAGAACATGCTATTGATCGACAAGCAGGAATCCACTTTAGCTTTTAACTACCTATTCGATCATTCAATGATCAGACTTAACAACCAGGCACAGCAAAATCCTGTTTACAATGACCCCGCCCGGTTTATAGTTCCTTATTATTCTACCGGGTTAGGTAACAATATTCCCGCTTTCTGGAATGCTGCTTCCGACAACTTGCGAATTTCTGACGAATCAGATGCCATCAATAAAGCCAATCCGGCTTTTCTCATTCCGCTGGATGTTGAAGGAACGCCGCGTACATCTAATGATTTAGGCGCTTACCAAAGTGCTCCGGTTCCGTCGGAAGACTAATTGGAAATGTTTAAAAAGAAGTTGCACGACCGCTAAGCAAAAGATACCTTTGCAACTCACAACACAACTACTATGATTCATTTTTTCGGAAACGAAAAGGATACTGTTTTTGCAGTGCAGACTAATGCTGAATTATCAGCTGAAGACGAAAAGAAGTTAACATGGCTTTTTGGCGATGCCAGTAAAATAAACAAATCCGTAATTGCGGATTTTTTTGTTGGTCCACGGGCCTCAATGATTACGCCCTGGAGCACCAATGCGGTTGAAATCACCCAGAATATGGGAATTAGCGGTATTCTTCGAATCGAAGAGTTTCATGCAGACCGGGAGGAATTCGATCCAATGTTACTTCAGCGCTACCCGCAACTGGATCAGAATATTTTCACCGTCGATATTACGCCCGAGCCCGTGCGCGAGATTCACGATATCGCGCTCTACAACCAACAGGAAGGCCTGGCGCTCAGCGACGAGGAAGTCCAATATCTTGAACAACTTGCAATTCGACTCGGCCGAAAACTTACTGATTCCGAAGTTTTCGGGTTTTCTCAGGTTAATTCAGAACATTGCCGCCACAAAATATTTAACGGTGCATTTGTCATTGATGGCGAAACCATGCCCGACTCTCTTTTCGGTCTGATCAAGAAAACATCTCAGCTAAATCCCAATTCAATTGTTTCAGCCTATAAAGATAATGTGGCATTTATAGCAGGACCGCAAGTAGACCAATTCGCACCGGCATCCGCAGATAAACCGGACTATTATCAGGTTACCCCTTTCAAATCCGTCATCTCACTTAAAGCTGAAACCCATAACTTTCCAACCACGGTAGAGCCTTTTAACGGAGCTGCTACCGGGTCAGGAGGAGAAATCAGAGACCGTTTGGCGGGCGGCCAGGGATCGCTGCCTCTTGCGGGAACAGCGGTATACATGACTTCCTACCCCCGACTCGAAGATGGTCGTGAACATGAACAGAAAATTGCGCCGCGAAAATGGTTATACCAAACTCCGCTGGACATTTTAATTAAAGCTTCAAACGGTGCTTCCGATTTTGGAAATAAATTCGGACAGCCGCTGATTTCCGGGTCGGTACTCACTTTTGAACACGAAGAAAACGGAAACATTTTTGGATTCGATAAAGTGATAATGCTGGCAGGGGGTATCGGTTATGGTAAAGAATCACAAGCCAAAAAGAAAAAGCCTGCAACGGGCGACAGTATCGTTGTTTTGGGTGGGGAAAACTACCGGATCGGAATGGGCGGCGCTGCAGTTTCGTCAGCCGATACGGGATCTTTCAGCAGCGGAATTGAGCTAAATGCGATCCAACGATCGAACCCTGAAATGCAGAAACGCGCAGCTAATGCGATTCGCGGACTCGTAGAAGCGGAGAAAAATCCAATTGTGTCCATCCACGATCATGGCGCGGGAGGACACCTAAACTGTCTTTCCGAACTGGTAGAAGACGCAGGTGGCACCATCAATCTTGACGCTTTACCCGTCGGCGACCCTACCCTATCTGCCCGCGAAATAATAGGCAATGAGTCACAGGAGCGAATGGGAATCGTTATCGGAAAAAGTGATTTGCACACACTACATAAAATTGCAGAACGCGAACGCGCTCCGATGTATGAAGTGGGCAGCATTTCCGGCAAAGGGAAATTCACGATTGAATCACCCACAACCGGAGAAGTTCCGATGGATCTCGAACTTAAAGACATGTTTGGCAGTAGTCCGAAATTAGTCATGACGGACTCACGAAAAGATGCGTCTTTTCTGCCATTGGACTACAACCAGAATGACATCGCAATCTATCTGAACAACGTTCTGCAATTAGAGGCCGTAGCGTGCAAGGATTGGTTAACCAATAAAGTGGATCGCTGTGTCGGTGGTCGCGTGGCGAAACAGCAATGCGCAGGTCCGCTGCAACTACCCTTGAACAACCTGGGAGTGATGGCACTCGATTTTAATGGAAAAGAAGGAGTGGCCACATCCATCGGTCACGCTCCAATTGCGGCTATGGCAGATGCTGCTGCTGGCAGCCGCAATGCAATCGCTGAAGCACTTACCAATTTAGTATGGGCACCGATATCTCAAGGTATTTCCGGTGTTTCCTTGTCTGCTAACTGGATGTGGCCTTGTAAAAATCCGGGAGAAGATGCCCGCCTTTACGATGCCGTTAAAGCATGTAGCGATTTTGCTATCGAACTGGGAATTAATATCCCAACGGGCAAAGATTCACTTTCGATGAAACAAAAATACCCGGACCGCGATGTGTTATCTCCGGGAACCGTAATTATCTCCGCAGCAGCAAATTGTAACGATATTCGCCACGTGGTCGAACCTGTTTTAAAACGGTCGGAAGCCAAATTGTACTATATCAATTTATCGTCATCCCCTCTTGAACTCGGAGGCTCATCGTTTGCACAGACACTAAATGCTGTCGGTACTTCTGTACCTGATATTAAGGATGCGGCATACTTTAAAAAAGCTTTTAATGCTTTGCAGATGGCGATAGCGGGCGGGCATGTTCTTGCAGGGCATGACGTAGCAAGCGGCGGATTAATAACGACCCTTCTGGAAATGGCGTTTGCCGAACTTAATCTCGCAGCGGAAATCGATTTATCCGTTATCGGAGAAACCGATACTGTTAAACTACTATTTGCGGAAAATGCGGCCGTCGTCATACAGGCAACGGATGCAGCAATCGATATACTCGCGCAGGAAGGAATAAAAGCCGATTTTATAGGTTCCGTGGTCGAAGGAGAAATTTTGCGTGTCCGAAACGCCGACGTTAACTTGGAGTTGTCGATTCCGGAACTCCGCGACACATGGTTCAAAACATCTTATCTTTTCGATCGAAAACAGTCGGGCGAATTAAAAGCACTCGAACGTTATACGAATTATAAAAAGCAACCTCTGCAATTTCAATTTCCGGCACACTTTACCGGTAAACTAACAGATAGACCAAATCGCCGCCCTAAAGCTGCAATTATTCGCGAGAAAGGAAGCAATTCTGAACGCGAAATGGCAAATGCCTTGTACCTTGCCGGTTTCGATGTGAAGGATGTACACATGACGGATTTAATCTCCGGTCGCGAAACTCTGGAAGATATTGAATTTATCGGCGCAGTTGGAGGTTTTTCCAATTCCGATGTGCTGGGCTCAGCCAAAGGATGGGCTGGCGCATTTTTGTATAATGACAAAGCAAGGGTCGCTTTGGAAAATTTCTTTAAACGTCCTGATACTTTGTCCGTCGGAATCTGCAACGGTTGCCAACTTTTTATGGAGTTGGAAGTCATCAACCCAGACCATGAAATTCATGGGAAAATGAAGCATAATCAATCGCGCAAACACGAAAGCGGCTTTACATCGGTAGTAGTAACCGAAAACAATTCGGTAATGCTTTCGACACTGGCAGGTGCACGACTGGGCGTTTGGATTTCCCATGGCGAGGGCCGCTTTGAGCTCCCTTATGACGAATCTGTCTATCACATTGCAGCTAAATACGCGTACAGTGAATATCCGGCAAATCCTAATGGTTCTCATTTTAACATCGCAATGATGTCTGACAAAACCGGTCGCCATCTCGTGACTATGCCACATATCGAACGCTCTATTTTCCCGTGGAATTGGGCTTACTATCCGGATAACCGCACGGACGAGATTTCGCCCTGGCTCGAAGCGTTTATCAATGCACGAAAGTGGATCGAATCACATTAAAATCAACGCCGTCCTCCGGGACGGCTTTTTTTTTCATAAACTTTAGTAGTTGTCGGGTGTTGTGGTTCGGAACATATTTAATTAATTTGCGACAAAACTCATTGTAATGCCTGCAATTACACGATTATTTGATTTCGCCTATCATCAGGCTGAACGATATAAAATCCAAGATGCCCTGGTGACAAAATACGACGGTAAATGGATCGCAACTTCTTCCGCGGATTTTATCGCGCAAGCAAACCAGTTAAGTCGCGCCCTGCTGCGAATGGGTTTCGGGAAAAATTCAAAAATCGCTGTAATCTCAACCAACAACAGAACAGAATGGTCTATACTTGATGTAGCCGTCCTGCAGATTGGTGCTCAAAACGTCCCTATTTATCCGACCATTTCCGAGGAGGACTATGAATACATTCTCAATCATTCGGAGTCCGTTCTTTGTTTTGTTTCTGATCACGATGTCTTTCAGAAAATCGCCCGTATAAAACATCGCGTCAGCATGCTGCAAGAAGTATTCTCGTTCGATCAAATCGAAGGATGCCGGCACTGGAAGGAAGTTCTTGTTCTTGGTGAAGATACCAGTAATCAGCATGAAGTCGAATCTTTGCGCGACGCCGTATCTCCAAATGATCTGGCAACGATAATCTACACCTCCGGAACCACCGGTAAACCCAAAGGAGTGATGCTTTCTCATCACAATATTGTCTCCAATGTATTGTGCAGCGAAAAGCGCATCCCTTTCAACGCCGGTAAAACACGCGCATTAAGCTTTTTACCCATCTGCCACATTTTTGAACGAATGGTCGTGTACCTGTATCAATATTATGGTGTATCAATATACTTTGCGGAATCAATCGAAAAGCTAAGCGATAATATAAAAGAAGTATGCCCGAACGTCATGACCGCCGTACCGCGCTTGCTGGAAAAGGTCTATGATAAAATAATAGCGAAAGGAACTGAACTTACCGGGATCAAGAAATCTTTGTTCTTTTGGGCAGTTTCTGTCGGATTAAAGTACGAGCCCTACGGGAAAAACGGAGCCTGGTACGAATTTCAACTTTCCATCGCGCGAAAGCTGATTTTCTCTAAATGGAAGGCCGGTCTTGGCGGTAATCTTGACCTGATTGTGTCGGGTAGCGCAGCACTCCAGCCAAGACTTGCACGAATTTTTGCTGCGGCTGAAATCCCTGTTATGGAAGGCTACGGACTAACGGAAACATCGCCGGTTATCGCTGTAAATGATATGCGCAACGGAGGGTTTCGCATCGGTACCGTAGGAAAAGTAATTGATGAAGTCGAAGTAAAAATTGCAGCAGACGGCGAAATTCTTTGTAAAGGACCGAACGTCATGTTAGGGTATTACAAGGATCCGGAAAAGACTGCCGAGGCACTCGTCGATGGATATTTTCATACCGGCGATATCGGAATAATTGATAACGACGGATTCTTGAAAATTACCGACCGCAAAAAAGAAATGTTTAAAACATCCGGAGGAAAATACATCGCGCCGCAATTGATCGAAAATGCAATGAAACAATCGCGATTCATTGAGCAGATTATGGTCATCGGCGACGGCGAAAAGATGCCCGCCGCGTTTATTCAACCGAATTTCGATTTTGTAAGAGATTGGGCGAAATTACACAACATTGACGTCGGACATACCAATGCCGAACTTGCGGCAAATCCGGCCGTAATTAGTCGCATCAACCAGGAAGTCGAATCCATGAATGAAAAATTCGGCAACTGGGAACGAATTAAAAAATTCCAACTAACGCCCGACATTTGGTCGGTCGATGGCGGACACCTCACACCTACCATGAAGTTGAAAAGAAAGGTAATTCGCGAAATTTATGCTGATTTGTATGATAAAATCTATCGGGACTAATGTTAATAACTCCGACATTATCTTACTTTCAAATCTCCTTTTCTACTTAAAATTAAATGTAAACCTTTGCCTTTCAATTTTTTGGTTTAAAAAACGTCCAGTGAATTATAGAATCTTCCTTTACAAATAAGCGAAAATTTGCTGTTTGAAATTTTATTTAAATTTCATCTTAAAATTGCATCTTCTTTTATACAAACACGTAAATTTCACCTACCTAAAAACAAACGTGTTATATGAAAACGAAGAATTTTCTGATTGCAGGATTTTTCGGGGGATTTATAATATTTCTTCTCGATTGGCTCTTTTACGAAATACTTTTTGCGAACTTTTTCGCCAGCGAACCGATGACACTTTTTCACATGATCGGAAATTGCTTCACCTTCGGATTTACAATCGCTTATGTGCTGATTTGTTTGGTAAACGTGCAAAAAGCGTCGCTCGGCTTAAAGTATGGAGGTATAATCGGGTTGCTCTTCGGACTAATGAGCAACTTTGCGCTCTGGGGTACGCGAATTACTACGGATTGGGACAAGTTCGCTCTCGATGTTTTAATCAGTAGTATCGTCGCGGCAACGGCAGGTGCGATCGTCGGCCGCATCAATCTGGCAACAGCACCAAAGATCAGAGGCGCGATTTACTAAAACAACGCGCAACATTGAAACCTTCCTCGCGAAGGTTTTTTTGTTAATTTTTTAATTTACTATGCGTGCATAATAATTTTTTTTTATATTTGAGCATGACTGAGATGACAATAGATTATCGACTGCGTGTAACATGGCAGGCCGTGGCGAGAATGTATAATGAGGAGGCCACAAAGTACGGAGCAACCATGGCAACAGGTTTTGCGCTACTGAGTATAGACCCCGTCGAAGGAACTCCTTCCACTCTTTTAGGACCAAAAATGGGTATGGAAGCCACCAGCCTCACGCGTACCTTAAAATCAATGGAAGAAAAAGGTTTGATAGAACGTCGCAAAAACCCTAAAGATGGCCGCGGTGTCCTCATCTACCTCACCGATTTCGGAAAAGAAAAACGCGAACTTTCAAAAGCTACTGTCCTTCAGTTCAACGACAAAATTCGCCAGCACATAACTCCTTTACAACTTAAAAATTTCACAGAAGTAGTCGACACCATTACCTCACTGATAGCTTCTAAATCAATTTTTGAAAACTCCTGATATGGAAAGAAGAATAAAACAAATAGCCGTCATCGGAAGCGGAATTATGGGTTCCGGCATCGCCTGTCACTTCGCAAACATCGGGGTGCAGGTATTGTTGCTCGACATTGCCCCGAATTCCCTGACGGAAGCGGAACAGAAAAAAGGACTCTCCCTTGAATCGCGCACGGTACGAAACCGTATTGCAGCGGATAATCTGGCTGCCGCGTTAAAATCAAAACCCTCTCCTATTTATCATCCGAAATTTGCCGACCGCATCACGGTAGGAAATCTTACCGACGATTTGCCTAAAATTAGTTCGTGCGACTGGATTATTGAAGTCGTCGTAGAACGACTCGACATCAAAAAACAGGTGTTTGAACAAATAGAAAAGTACAGAAAGCCCGGCACCCTGATAACATCGAACACTTCCGGTATTCCGATTCGGTTTATGAGCGAAGGACGGAGCGACGACTTTAAAAAGCATTTTTGTGGTACGCACTTCTTTAACCCGGCCCGATATCTCAAACTTTTCGAAGTAATTCCAGGCGAACAAACTTCACCGGAAGTTCTGCAGTTTCTTGAATCATACGGCGAGAAATTTCTCGGAAAAACAGCCGTAGTGGCAAAAGACACCCCCGCATTCATCGGCAATCGCATCGGCATCTTCGGGATTATGAGCCTTTTTCATCTGGTTCGCGAAATGGGACTTTCCGTCGAGGAGGTTGATAAACTTACGGGCCCGGTGATTGGCCGACCAAAATCGGCTACTTTTCGTACAGTGGATGTAGTCGGACTCGACACACTGGTCCACGTCGCTAACGGTCTCTTCGAAAACGTACCGCACGATGAAGCACACCACCTTTTCGCCCTTCCGGATTTTATTCAGCACATGGTTAGCCAAAAGTGGCTGGGTAGTAAAACCGGACAAGGCTTCTACAAAAAAGAAGGAAAAGAAATTCTGGCGCTCGATCTTACGTCTCTCACCTACAGACCACACCAAAAAAGCGCCTTTTCAACGCTGGAGCGCACCAAGTCAATCGAAAATGTAATTGATCGCTTCCCGGTATTGATAGACGGCGCAGATAAAGCCGGCGAATTTTACCGCAAAAATTTCGGTGATATGTTTGCCTACGTCGCCCATCGAATTCCGGAAATTACGGATGCTTTGTATAAAATCGACGACGCGATGAAAGCCGGCTTCGGCTGGGAATACGGGCCGTTCCAGATTTGGGATGCCATCGGAGTTCAAAAAGGCATCGATCTGATACGCGCCAACGGTAAAAATGTCCCCGAATGGGTCACTAAAATGATCGACAGTGGGCGCAATTCCTTCTATACAGTTTGCGACGGTGCCACGTGGTACTATGATATTTCAGAAAACGACTATAAAAAAATACCCGGTCAGGAAGGGTTTATCATCCTTAACAACATTCGTGAAAGACAGAAAGTTTGGGAAAATCCCGATAACGTTATCACGGATCTGGGCGACGGCATCATTAACCTCGAGTTTAGGTCGAAAATGAATACCATCGGCGGCGGGGTCCTGCAAGGCATCAACAAAGCCATCGATTTGGCCGAAAAAGACTTTCAGGGGCTGGTTATCGGAAATCAAGGACCGAATTTTTCCGTCGGTGCCAACATCATGATGATTTTTATGATGGCAGTAGAACAGGAATACGACGAGCTGAACATGGCCATAAAAATGTTTCAGGACACCATGATGCGCGTTCGGTATTCCGCAATTCCTGTAATTGTAGCGCCACACGGAATGACCTTCGGCGGCGGTTGCGAAATGTCATTACATGCCGATAAAATCGTGGCAGCGGCCGAAACCTATATGGGTCTGGTAGAGTTTGGCGTAGGCGTGATTCCGGGCGGTGGTGGATCAAAAGAACTAACGCTGAGAGCCGCCGATACCTTCCGCAAAAACGATGTGGAACTCAACGCGCTGCAGGAACATTTTCTGACCATCGCCATGGCAAAAGTGTCAACCTCTGCCTACGAAGCATTCGATACTAATCTGATGCAACGCGGTAAAGATGTGGTCGTTGTCAATAAAGACCGACAACTGGCAGAAGCAAAAAAGCACGCATTATTGCTAGCCGAGGCAGGTTATACGCAGCCGGTTCGGAGAAAAGACATAAAAGTGCTCGGACGCCAAGCGCTCGGAATGTTCCTTGTCGGAACCGACAGCATGGAGGCCGGAAACTTTATCTCCGAACACGATAAGAAAATTGCAAACAAACTCGCATGGGTCATGGCCGGGGGCGATTTGTCCGAACCTACCCTCGTGAGCGAACAGTACCTGCTCGACCTCGAACGCGAAGCCTTCCTGTCGCTCTGCACCGAACGAAAAACCCTCGAACGCATCCAGTACATGCTCACAAAGGGTAAACCATTACGCAATTAACTTCCAGATAATTCAGGTTATGTGTAGCCTTATCCCGCTGTCCGTTATAGTTTGTTGCACGCCACAGCAGTTGCAAAGTACTGCCACAGCTTCCTGTGGTCGCTGCGCAGTACTAACAACTGACAGCGCGGCGCGCAACAAAGCTGCCACTGCCATCGGGGGCTCGCTTCCTACTCAAATTCAGCATTTACTATGAAAACAGCATACATTGTTAAAGGGTACCGCACCGCAGTCGGTAAGGCACCACGGGGCGTATTTCGTTTTAAAAGACCGGATGAACTCGCAGCAGAAACCATTCGTTTCATGATGGAACAATTACCGCAACTCGACAAGTCGCGGATCGACGACGTTATTGTGGGTAATGCCATGCCCGAGGCCGAACAAGGCTTGAATATGGGTCGGCTTATATCTTTAATGGGACTCAAAACTGAAGATGTCCCGGGCGTAACGGTAAACCGCTACTGCGCCAGCGGACTCGAAACAATTGGCATGGCGACCGCCAAAATACAGTCGGGCATGGCCCACTGCATTATCGCCGGCGGCGTCGAAAGCATGAGTTTTATTCCCATGGGAGGTTACAAACCCACTCCCGATTATGAGCTGGCGAAGCAAGGCCACGAGGATTACTATTGGGGAATGGGCCTGACAGCAGAAGCCGTCGCCAAAAAGTACAATATATCGCGGGAAGATCAGGATGCCTTCGCTTTTGAATCGCATCAGAAAGCACTAAAAGCTCAGGCTGAAAACAAGTTTGCCGATCAAATTGTACCCATCACGGTCGAACAGGTTTTTCTCGATGACAACGGGAAACGCGCATCCAAATCGTACACCGTCGCCACAGACGAAGGTCCGCGCGCTGATACGACTCCTGAAGCTCTCGCCAAACTTAAACCGGTTTTTGCGGCAGACGGTAGCGTAACAGCAGGAAATGCGTCGCAGATGAGTGATGGTGCCGCATTTGTGATGATCATGTCCGAAGAAATGGTAAAGGAACTCAACATAAAGCCCATCGCCCGGTTAATCAATTTCGCGTCTGCGGGAGTGGAACCGCGATTGATGGGAATTGGTCCTATTAAAGCAATTCCAAAAGCGCTTCAACAGGCAGGACTTACGCTTAACGATATTCAGCTTATAGAACTTAACGAAGCATTTGCGTCGCAGTCGCTGGCGGTCATACGCGAGCTTCAACTCAATCCGGAAATTGTTAACGTAAATGGCGGTGCCATTGCCATGGGCCATCCGCTCGGCTGCACCGGCGCAAAACTATCCGTACAACTATTCGACGAAATGAAACATCGGAATCTCAAGTACGGCATGGTCACGATGTGCGTCGGCACCGGTCAGGGTACCGCTGGAATTTTCGAACTACTATAACAACACTAAACAGATAAATTATGTCAACTGTTAAGAATCCGACACGGGGCGGACAGTTTCTTGTAAAGGAAACGCGCTGGGAAGATGTGTTTACGCCAGAAGATTTTTCTGAAGAGCAATTAATGATGCGCGACACGGTTCGTGATTTTGTCGATCGCGAAATCTGGCCCAACAAACACCGGTTCGAGAATAAAGATTATGGCTTCACGGTAGAAGTCATGAAAAAAACTGCCGAACTCGGACTTCTCGGGGTTGCAGTACCGGAGCAATACGGCGGCCTCGGAATGGGCTTCGTATCAACAATGCTGGTTTGCGATTACATTTCCGGGGCAACCGGCTCCTACTCTACCGCTTTCGGAGCACACACCGGAATTGGAACCATGCCAATTCTGCTCTACGGCACCGAAGCACAAAAAAGCAAATACATTCCGAAACTGGCTTCCGGAGAATGGTTTGGCGCGTACTGTCTGACAGAACCGGGTGCCGGATCAGATGCGAATTCCGGAAAAACAAAGGCAGTTTTGTCGGATGATGGTAAGTACTACACGATCAGTGGACAGAAGATGTGGATTTCAAACGCCGGCTTTTGTTCGCTGTTTATTGTATTTGCACGCATTGGCGACGACAAAAACATTACCGGCTTTATCGTCGAAAATGATCCGACGAACGGCATCAGCATGAATGAAGAAGAGCATAAATTGGGTATTCGGGCATCGTCAACACGTCAGGTGTTTTTCAATGAAACGAAAGTTCCGGTAGAAAATATGCTCGGCGGTCGTGGCGAAGGTTTTAAAATTGCCATGAATGCCCTCAATGTGGGCCGGATCAAACTCGCAGCCGCTTGCCTCGATGCGCAGCGACGCGTAACCTCAAACGCTATCAAATACGCCAACGAGCGTTATCAATTTAATGTTCCTATTTCCTCATTTGGGGCCATCCGCCAAAAAATTGCTGCCATGGCAACGAGTTGTTTTGCAGGCGAAAGCGCCAGTTACCGCGCAGCAAAAGATATTGAGGATCGAATTAAAGCCCGCGAAGAAGCTGGGGAATCGCATCAGGATGCGGAACTGAAAAGCTTTGAAGAATATGCTATCGAATGCTCCATTCTAAAAGTAGCGGTCTCGGAAGACATTCAAATTTGCTCTGACGAGGGAATTCAGATTTTAGGCGGTATGGGTTTTTCGGAGGATACTCCCATGGAAAGTGCCTGGCGTGATGCGCGGATCGCCCGAATCTATGAAGGCACCAACGAAATTAACCGGATGCTGTGCGTAGGTATGCTGATCAAAAAAGCAATGAAAGGCCACGTCGATCTGCTTAATCCTGCGATGCAGGTTGCCAATGAACTGACCTCGATTCCTGACTTTTCAACGCCGGACTACAGCGAACTTTTTGCCGAAGAAAAAGAAATGATCGGCAAATTGAAGAAAGCGTTTTTGATGGTAGCCGGAAGCGCCGTTCAAAAATTCGGCCCCGATCTGGAGGAGCACCAACAACTTCTGATGGCAGCGGCAGACATGATGATAGAAATTTACATGGCTGAATCAGCGATTCTTCGCGCTGAGAAGACCGCTAAAACTAAAGGTGAATCAGAAGCTGAATATCAAATCGCTATGGCGCAGCTTTATCTTTATCAGGCAGTAGATGTCGTCTTTCAAAAAGGTAAAGAAGGAATAGCATCCTTTGCCGAAGGCGACGAACAACGTGTAATGTTGATGGGATTACGTCGCTTTACAAAATACAACAACCTGCCTAATGTGGTGGGCTTGAGAAACAAAATCGCCGACAAACTGGTTCAGGAAAATAAATACGTCTTTTAACAACTAACTCTAACTTGCCTAAAGGCTGTCTGAATCAGGCAGCCTTTTTTTTATAATGCAAAAAAGGGATTGTCAAAACAATCCCTTTCTCTGGTAAGCAAGTTTTGTTACATCCTTAATTCAGCGGTTTACGTCCCTGAATTACCCGAAGTAAAACAATAACGATTGCAATTACCAATAAAATATGAATAAGTCCACTGGAGCTCATTCCATCACCTAAAACTCCAAAGAATCCAAGTGCCCAGATAATTACCAAAATTACCGCGATGGTATATAGCAGATTTCCCATGATCTTTATTTTTTAATGTTTTTAATTTTTTCGTCTAACATTTTTGCATGCTCAAGATGGCCCTTTAACGTAGGAACTTTTCCGGCAGCCCAACTGCGAATTTCAGCATCTACCGCATCCGTAGAAGCCTCTTCCATCAACTTTACAGCCTTCTCATGGTTGGTTACCATCATTTTGGCAAATTTCTCATCGAAGTCATGACCGGATTTTTCGTTGAGCTCATTGTATTGCTCTTTTCCCTTATCGGTTACGCCCATTGGCAGACTCACCTGAAGTCGCTCCGCAAAAGGTTTCAATTCATTGGACGCCTTAGTGTGATCGTCCACCATCATTTTTCCGAATGCTTTCACATCAGCATTGGTGCTTTTGGACTGCGCAAGCTTACCCAATTCAATTTCCATTAAATCAGACTCGGCTGCAGCAACAAGAAATTCCGAATCATCTTCCTTAGCATCGTTAGATTCAAATTTCTCATCATTTTGTTCTTCAGCAACTTCTTTGGTATCCTCCGGTTTCGCTTCATTTTTACATGAACCAAGCCCAAGAGTCAAACTAAGTAGCGCCATGCCAAATAATGATTTAAGGGCGACTTTGTTCTTTTTCATACAATTTGGTATTAGTTAGCAATTGGTTTACAACTCAAAATTAGACAGTTGTTAACGGCAGTTACTTACAGAATTCGACCTTATTTTTATAGGATTGTAATTAGCTTCTGACAAAAATTGCACGCTGTTTTTCGTACCTTTAAAGAAAAAATATGAAAGCGCAATTATTCTCTCTTGTTGTTTTATCTGCATTACTCTATAGCTGCAACTCAGGTAAATCCTCAAGCACAACGGCAAATCAAGTATCCTTCACGCTCGAATCCAAGAGTGGAAGTTCAGCAACGGGGCAAGGGACTTTCACAGAAAAAGACGGCAAAGTTACTTTTAACGCAACCATCAAAAATTTATCTCCCGGCGTTCATGCCATTCATCTTCACGAGAAGGCAGATTGCAGTGCTGCAGACGGCTCATCAGCGGGCGGCCACTGGAATCCTACATTTAAAAAGCACGGAAAATGGGGTGAAGGTGAATATCATAAAGGAGATATCGGCAATTTTACAACAGATGAGTTTGGAAACGGAACCATCACTTTTGTAACTGATGAGTGGTGTATAGGTTGCGGCGACGCTACACGGGATATTTTAGGAAAAAGTGTGATCGTCCATGAAAAGCCGGATGATTTCGTTACGCAACCTACAGGCAATGCCGGCGGACGTGTTGCGTGCGCAGGTGTAATTAGATAGTTATTAAATACTTGCTACCTTTGCCGCAAGTTGTATAACATGGCCGTCATAAATCCTTCAGCTGCCGGCTGGATCGATAAATATTTTTCAACCCAAACCGGACTGGAAGCTCCTGAGTCCGAAACTGCATTTTACGAAGCGGTGCGGCGTAGTGGCTTTGTTTACGGTTATACCATTGAACCACAGGACGACCAAACCTTAGCGCTAACGCAGGACGAAAAAAGCAAACTTGCGTTGCTCGATTCCTTGTACCGGCTGTACATTCTGGAAACCGGAGACCGTCGGCCGGAGGAAGCCATAGCTCAGTTAAAAGCATTTTACAAAGCAATGAATCCGGGTAGTCTGGATTTTCTCAAAAATGTATTTCCGGGAAAACCTTCGGCGGCACTGGAGCAAATCCTCGACGAGAGGGTAAAAACAAATCACGATGCCATCAGTAAGAATTTTTCTCACATTCTAACCAATGCACTTTTATTCGTAGATATCTTAGCGTTTCATCGCTACTTAAAACGATTGGGAACTCCGCGGAAATTTATTCGTAAAATTGAGTCTTCGATTGTTAATCTCATATCCATCACCTTAAAAACAAAAGTTTCGCCTTCACCGCACGATGCATTACTTCTAAAATTGTTCGAAGCATCGGTTCGATATGAAAAATTTGATGCGCGGGATATCAATGCCGTAGAAGACCTTGCACTGCATTATTACAAATTTCCACTGGAGAAATTTTATCTGATTGATATTGCCACAATGGTCCTTTGGAGAGACGGTATATTGGAAAATGACGAAGTTTACTTTTTGCAGAAGCTGGCAGAGATTATGGACGTCGATGACACGTTTGTAACGACCTCCGTTACCGAGTCGAATACTTTTTTAAAAACGCATTACGATAATCTGCCCTATTTCCACTATTCCAATCCGGTACGTCATTTCTACGATAACTTGTCGCACAGTGTAATGGTGCTCCTGACGCGGAACAAAAAGCGATTAATCAAAGAGATTTCTCAAAGTAAAGAATTAATGATTTTACTTGCTAAGTCTACCCAGCGTGATCTAAGTAGCGAGGAAAAGAAAGTGGTAAAATCTCAAATACTGGAAATTTGCAAAACTATTCCATCACTCACCATTTTCCTGCTTCCGGGAGGGAGTTTACTACTCCCTTTGCTAATTAAATTCGTGCCGCAACTTTTGCCTTCGGCGTTTAATGAGAATTCGGAAAAATAAAGCTCACTATTAAATTTAAAACTGGAGCTGATCCACGCGATCCAAATCTGCCTGAGAACTAATGTTTATTTGCAGGTCAGTAACATACCCCGAGTTGAGTCCGTACACCCAACCATGAAGCGTCAGGTCTTGTCCGGCGCGCCAGGCGGATTGCACAATGGAGGTTTTTGCCAGATCGGTCACCTGTTCTTTTACATTCAATTCGACAAATGCGTTAAATCTTTGTTCCTCATTAATGATAGAATCAAGGTAAGTTTTATGTCTTCGATAAATATCCTTAATATGTCGGATCCAATTGTCAATTATTCCAATCGAATCATTGCCCATTGCGGCTTTCACACCTCCACACCCATAATGTCCGCAAACGATGACGTGCTTCACCTTTAAAACATTAACCGAATAATCCAGTACGCTAAGCATATTCATATCGGTATGAATTACCATATTGGCAATGTTTCTGTGAACGAAAACTTCACCGGGTTTAGCACCTATAATTTCATTGGCAGGAACCCGACTGTCCGAGCAACCAATCCAAAGTAATGGTGGTTTCTGTCCTTTGGCAAGATCTGAGAAATAGTTTGGATTCTCCTCGATCACCCGCTCGACCCACTTGCGGTTATTCTCTAAAATCTTCTGATAAAAATCACTCATGATGTTCTATTGAGCGCGAAAGTTCGCAAATTAGGTTTTACTTGGTTTGTAGTTTATCGGCGAGATCAACTTTATTTTTCGGTTCGTTAGGAAAACGGCCTATATGTACATGATTGACGGCATTTTCAGAATTCTCGAGGTCGTATGCTTCTTTAAATCCCTGCAGGCTGACTTCAATATTCTGTTCTTTGGCTCTTCCTTCTTTAAACTCCCGTATGAGATCCAAAACATCATGAGCAATGTAGACAGTGTCTGATGCATTAATTTCTACGCGGGCTCCGGGTGGAATTTCGTTTAGTGTTTGCTTTATTGCGGCTTTATTTAAAAATGAGACTTCCTGTGCGAGATCAATCCGAACCAAATCACCATCATTGAACTGATCTTTCCGAAAATGGTACGCCCGCTTTAAATTCCCTTTCAATACGAATACAATGCTAACCGCAATTCCCAGACTAACTCCCTGCAACAGATTGGTAAAAACAACGCCTAGTACGGTAATAATAAACGGAATGAACTGATATTTTCCGCGCTGCCAGAATCTAACAAAAAGAGCCGGCTGCGCGAGTTTGTATCCTACTAATAATAGGATAGCCGCCAGGGTAGCAAGTGGGATGAGATTTAGCAGAAACGGAATTGTGAGCACACAAAGCAGCAATAAAAAGCCGTGAAGAATGGTAGAAAGTTTTGATCGCGCCCCTGCGTTTGCGTTTGCCGACGTGCGTACTACAACAGAAGTCATCGGCAAACCGCCGATTAATCCACTTATGATATTACCTAAGCCCTGAGCTTTTAGCTCGCGGTTGGTGTTGGTATAGCGTTTATGTTGATCCATCTGGTCTGCTGCTTCGATGCAGAGCAATGTTTCGATGGATGCTACAATGGCCAGTGTTGCCGCTACCGTCCAAATTTTTGGATTATCTATGGCCGAAAAGTCAGGCATTACAATTAAAGCAGAAAGGTCTTTAAAGGTTGCAGGCACCGGTAGTGAAACCAAATGGCCGCTGGTCACGGCGAGAGCACTACCTGAAACGATAAATATCTGATTTATAATTATACTTACCATCACGGCAACAAGCGCCCCCGGAATAATTTTTAGTCGCCGCAGAAAAACAAGGCGTTCCCAAAAGATTAATATGGCCAGAGAAACTAAAGCTATCACAATGGCACCAAAATGCAGCGAGTCGACCGCCTTGGCCAACAGTTGCAGACTATCACCTGATGCTGTAAAAAAAGATTCACTTCCCTCATAATCGTCGTCATAACCCAATGCGTGCGGAATCTGCTTTATGATAATAATAATACCTATTCCTGCCAACATACCCTCGATAACATTATTAGGTATGTAATTAGAAATACTCCCGGCCTTTAAAAATCCTAAAAGCAATTGAAATAAACCTGCCAGAAAAACCGCCACGAGAAAAATCTGAAAAGACCCAAGTTCGGTAATCGCTGCCAGTACAATGGCGGTTAGTCCGGCAGCAGGTCCCGAAACACTGAGATGTGAATTACTGAGAGCTCCGACTACGACACCGCCAATTATTCCTGCAATAATTCCGGAAAAAAGCGGTGCGCCGGAAGCCATAGCAATCCCCAGACATAAAGGAAGTGCTACCAAAAAAACAACCAAACCTGAGGCGAAATCCTGCTTTAGGTTGGCAAACAGCTTATGATTCTTTGACATAAATAAAAGTTTAATGCTACAAATTGCCTGAAAGGCGAAGATTAGGGTGCATTAAACTTCCGGAGGTGGCAGGAAAATTACTCCCGCAATGGAGTTGTGCCGCGACAGGTTCTCATATAGAATTCGCGCCGAAGCGCTACGATTAATGAAGTCCGGTGCCTTACTGGAAATGATGTAAGTTACAATCTTTGTATCGTTTTTATGCTCTTCCTCCTCCGTGACCGTATAAAAAGCAGAAGTATCGCAATCTTTTTCAATAATAGCGACAGTAGTAGGCGTTGCAATAAACGCCAAAAAAAGAGTCAGAAAAAAAATTGCTGCCTGCTTCATTTTTACAAATATAACCTTTGAGGGGCTTAAAGTAATGCAGCACGCAGCAATTAAACAATATTTAACAGCAAAGCCGCTTGTAAAGCAGCTTCTGTTTTAGAGCGCTTGCTCCAGATAAGCTTTCATCATCCAGACGGTTTTTTCCTGACCTTGAATCAAGCTACTCATCATCGAATTGGTTCCTTCGTCGCCGGTATCAGCGGATTCTTTTAAAATGATTCGTTCAAGACGCAATAATTCCGCAATCGAGTCGATAATCAAGCAAACGGCTTTCTCGTCATCAGAAATATCTCTTCCGACCTTAACCGTGTTGTGCTTGACGTAATCTTCAAAAGTATGCAGCGGCTTGCCACCAATGGTTAAAATCCTCTCTGCAAGATTGTCGATGTGAAGTTGCGCCTCATTGTACAACTCCTCAAATTTAACGTGCAAATCAAAGAATTTTCTTCCACGAATATTCCAGTGAAGTCCCCTAAGATTTTGATAATAAACCTGAAACCCCGATAATAAAATGTTCAATTTGTCAACTAACGCGGCAGAAGTTTCCACCGGTAGTCCAATGCTGTTGTATTTCATAATATCAATTATTAACATAGTAAAGTTAAGAAAAATCGTGCCTTTTAGAATAATTAAAATTGATTAATTTATAGCTTTGTCATTACTAAATCTGATACCATGACGATCACACAATTGCAGTATGTTTTGGCAGTAGCCGAACACAAGAATTTCACATTAGCTGCAGAAAGGTGCTTTGTGACGCAGCCAACACTTAGCATGCAGATACAAAAAGTTGAAGAGGAATTAGGCATTCAGATTTTCGACCGCACCAAAAAACCGATACAGCTAACGGAAATAGGACAAAAAATTGTCGCACAGGCCAAAAACATTGTTAATGAGTCGGAACGAATTCGCGATATTGTTGATCAGCAGAAAGGCTACATTGGAGGGGAATTTAAATTAGGAATTATTCCTACCGTAATGCCCACATTACTACCGATGTTCCTGACCAACTTCATTAAAAAGTACGGAAAAGTCCAACTGATCATCGAAGAATTAACGACGGAGCAGATCATAGCCCGGCTTAAAAACGGTCAACTTGACGCAGCGATTGCAGCAACGCCACTTGAAGATGAGAATTTAAAAGAAATAGTACTGTACTACGAACCGTTCGTGGCGTATGTACCGGAAGGTCACTCGGTTAGCACCAAAGGCGAAATCACAATCGAGGATCTTAATCCCGAGGAAATACTGTTGCTGCGCGACGGGCACTGCTTCAGAGATGGTGTACTTAACCTTTGTAAGGTTCCCACCAACCGCAATCGGTTTTCAATTGAAAGTGGAAGCTTTGAAACCTTGATCAAACTTGCCGATGAAGGACTCGGAACAACCCTGCTTCCCTATCTGCATACGTTAGATTTGAAAGAAGCCGATAAAGGTAAATTGCGCCACTTCAAAGAGCCGAAGCCCGCCCGGGAAATTTCACTGCTATTTCCCAAATCTGAACTTAAAATGCATATCATTGATGCACTGCGGTCAACAATAGCAGGCGTGATCAAAGGAGCCATTGTTTTTCACAATGTGCAAATTATAAGTCCACTTCCAAAAAAGCATCTTTAATTTAAAACGGAGGAAATACACGATTGAAGTTCCGGGCGGTCTTTCGTATAGAAGTCCAGCCATCTTTTTAAACTTTCCTGCTCATACGGCAACAAGTTTCTGCTGGCCTTACGCAATTCCTTGCGAAATAATTGCTGATCAAAGCTCACACGCTCTAATACAGACTTGGTGTAGTCGTAGATCATTCTGGGCATGACGGTAGATTTGGTTCGGTAAAATAAAGTAACTTTCCAGAATCCACCAAATTTTTTTATCGATAAAATGCATATATTAACGTTAAAGTGCGATTTTAATCGAAAAGGTAAAGACAATTTCTTACATTATTTATTTTGATCGATAAAAAAAAAGGGCTTATGCCCTTTTACTATTTTCCGACTAATATCAAACATTGTCGGAGTTCTGGTTTTTCTTTCGTAAACGATAGTAGCCAACTTGTTAATTCCTCAACTTCGTAAGGCAGCAACATCTTTAATGCCTTTTGTAATTCTTTGCAAAAAAGTAAGGGGTCAAAACTCACTCTTTCCAGAATGGTCTTCGTGTAATCGAACATTTTTCTCTTCATTGGACGAAGCATGTTTATGATTGGAACTCAAATATAACAACATTTACATGCGACTACAACGTTTTCGCATGTTAATTGTGTAAATTTTTAGAAATTCGCGAAGATTTTAACTACTTCACAGCCCGCAGCATTTCCCGTTTCCCGGGTGGTCCAACTAATTTTTCCACCTTAAAACCTGCAGCCTGCATATTTTTGCGGATAACGCTTCTGCAGGCATATGTAACTAAAATTCCACCGGGGAGCAAGGCATTATACATCTTTCGAAAAATGGATTCAGACCACAATTCCGGTTGTACGCGATAACCAAATGCATCAAAATAAATCAGATGCATTTCCGCGTTATAACTTATATTTTCGAATAAAAGGTGGCGTTTTTCAAGGCTAAAATGCGGGGAAATCCGTTCCGCACGTTCCCACGGAATTGTATGAAGTAGTTTAAAGATGGATTCATCCACACCCAAAGACAGGCCGTAATTCATTTGAAAGGCTTCCTCGATCGCTAAAGGATAACCTTCAACAGCTACATAACTGACCTGACGATGTGCCTTACTGCTTTCCATCAATGTAATTAAAGCATTAAGACCAGTGCCGAAGCCAATTTCCAGAATCCGTACATCGCCGCTGGTGATTTCGAATCCGTTTTTAATAAAAACATGGTAGGCTTCTGCGATGGCACCATTTTTCGAGTGGTACGATTCTCCCCAATCCGGAAGATGCAAGGTTGTAGAACCGTCAGCGGTTACTCGTAACTCGCGTTTCACTCAATGTACAGTTTTTTAATTCTCGGAATGGGACCGCCACATTTCACTTCGTGACATCGCAAACATGCGTCCACACCTTTGTTGAAATGCTCTTTGGCATTTGCGGGATCTTCGTAGATGCGTCGTTGCGCATCAATGAAAATTGCAGCTTGCTCCTTAAAAAAAGCGTCATTCTCCGTTTCATCAGTCATCACCGCTTTGTGAATCTTCATAAAATGATCCGGAAACTCTCCAACAGGCTCTCCCTTGCTAATCCGCTCTTTAAGCCGCTGGTTATCGGCATACATTTGCTCCATTAACAGTGACATCTCGGACATGCTGTACATCTCGAACTTTTTTTTCTTGACTTTTGAAGAGTCCTGAGAAATTGTCGGATTGTTTTTATTCTCCTCCTTGCTTTTAGAGCAGGATAACAATATTGCAGCGAGCAGACAATAGCAAATAAACTTCATTATTCTTTAATTAAAACGCCATCGGCCTGGAAGGCATACGTAACTTTAGGCTCGGTAATTTTTGCAATTTCTTCTTCCGATTTTCCTCCGTCTTTCGCATAGTGGCGAAGCTCTTCAACTGAAATTACATCTAGGTAAGCCCGCCCTGAAACGACGGCCTCTGAACCATCTGCATTTAACGGCACAAAAAAACCATAATCCTTAAATCGCACAAATGCTTCCTGCTTATCCGCAAGATCCATCTTCATCCAGCATCCTTTTTTCTTACATACAGAATGAATTTTGGAGGTAAATTTAACCTGAATGGTATCGCCCTTTTTCAACGATTTGTACTTTTTATACATCATATCACGGTTAAGGGCAGCCTTATCAGAAATTTTTGCACCGAATGAAGCGTAAGACGACTTGATTTCTTGCTTTTTGTCTTCGGTCACTGTTGCGGGATCTTCGGCCACCATCTTATCTTCAACAACCGCTGTTTCTTTGCTTACCAAAGTATCCTTCGAAATTGAGTCTCCGGATTTTTCAACCGGAGTTTCGTCTATTTTCACTTCCTCAGTTTTCTTGCAACCCGCCAGTACAACCAACAACGAAGTTGCATACAGAATTTTTTTCATGATGATCTAATTTGTGCAAAAATAGCGCATTGCATCAACTTTTGATTACTGAAAAAATAGATTAAAAATGAACTTAATAGAATCGGACTTATTTTTCTAATTTTAGGCCGTCAATAGTGCGCTGCTGCATTGATTGCGAATTAATAACTTTTATGGATCAAAAATACCCGGCGTACGAAATCGATGTCGAAACCGTTGCACACTCAAAAATAGATTCTGTAGACTTTGAAAATTTGACCTTCGGATCAGTATTCACAGACCACATGCTGATTTGTGATTATGCAGATGGAAAGTGGGGAAAACCGAAAATTGTTCCGTACGCGCCTTTCATGATTGACCCTTCGTCCAAGGTGTTCCACTACGGCCAGGCAATTTTTGAGGGTATGAAGGCTTACAAGGACGATCACGATGATGTGTGGCTTTTCAGACCCGACCAAAATTTTGCCCGATTCAATAAATCGGCAGTGCGTATGGCAATGCCTGAAGTGCCTGAAGAGATTTTTATAGACGGACTTCAGAAACTGTTACGATTGGAACAAAATTGGGCCAAAAAAGGAAAAGGCAATTCCTTATATATTCGACCATTCATGATTGCCACAGGTACCGGCGTAATTGCTGCCCCGTCCTCGCAATACCGTTTCATGATTATTCTTTCGCCTGCGCGCGCTTACTATTCCGGTGCAGTGCGTGTGATCATAGCAGACTATTATAGTCGGGCAGCCAATGGTGGAATTGGCGGTGCGAAAGCAGCCGGTAATTATTCAGCCCAATTTTATCCGCAGCAGCTGGCGACGGAAATGGGATTCCAGCAAATTATCTGGACGGACGATGCGACGCACACCAAATTGGAGGAAGCGGGAACTATGAATGTATTCTTCCTCATTGATGGAAAGCTCCACACTGCGCCAATCAGCGAACGGATTCTGGACGGCGTAACTCGGAAAAGTCTGATCGACCTCGCACGGTCTCTCGGAATCACTGTCGTAGAGGAACCTGTACTTGTTTCGGATCTGGTGGCAGCACATCATAATGGTACACTTACTGAAATCTTCGGAGCAGGTACTGCTGCAGTAGTCAATCCAATTGCGGGATTCTCTTATCAAAATGAGTATTATGAACTTCCTAAGGTAACCGAACCCGTGGCAGAAATGCTTAAAAGTAAACTTACGGACATTCAGTACAAGCTTGCGGATGACACTTTTGGTTGGACGGTTAAGGTTACTTAAAAACCGAGCTAAAATCCGGTTTAAAATAATTCGGGCCTTTTAAAACCTTTCCATCTTCCCGATATATTGGTTTTCCGTCTGGTCCGAGTTTGCTCATATTACTGCGCTGTATCTGATCAAAAACTTCTTCGATTTTATGCTGCATCCCATGTGAAATTATGGTGCCGCAAAGAATATAGAGCATGTCGCCAAGCGCGTCGGCAATTTCAATCAAGTCGCCATTTCGTGCCGCTTCAAGATATTCTTCGTTTTCCTCTTTCATCAACTCAAACCGAAGTCGAATGATTTCTTCAGAAAGCGCCGCAACGGGGTGTTCATTAATGGTAAGGCCGAATGCTTTATGAAATTCATGAACGCCGAGGAGTTGTTTTTTCATGGTTTTTTTTCCGTAAAAATACTTTAAGCGGGTAAAGTCCGTAATTTTGGTTAATAAAACAGCAAATATGTTTACAACAGGTCAGTTGATCTTCGCCATCTTGTTTTTTGTGGGATTTGTTGCGGCTGCAATCGTGATGTATCGGAAAGACAAGACGATGCACCGGCACTACTACAAGGGAAGCTATAAAGTGTTAATTGGTTTTTTACTTTTCATTGCACTTTTGTTCGTAATTAAAACGTACCTTAAACACTAATTGCTTAGCAGTGCGCATCCTCACCTACCTGTTCTTAATAGTTCTGATACTTGCTTTTGCCGGAAGTGTATTTATTGCCACGCAGCGCGGCACCTATGATGTATCACAATCTGTTGATATTCCGTTACCCAAGTCATCCGTAAAGCAATATCTAAATGATTTTTATAATTGGGAAAACTGGTTTGTGGCTGATGGTGATAAAATTTCCATTTCCAAAGTAAGCACCGGAACCGGCGCTGAATTACAACTCAACGAGGGAGATGCAAATATCAAAACCGTTGCCATTTCGGGAGATACTATCATTCAGCAGTATCGGAACGGCGACGAAGTTGCGGAATGGAAGTGGGTTTTAGCATCAATCGGAAATCAAACAAAAATTACCCTTTTTCAAAAAGGGCAGTTACCGTTTACCGAGAAAGTCAATGCTACATGGGAGGGCGGTCCGGCCACACTGAAAAACTCATTTGCCCAATCGCTTTTAACTCGATTTAAATCTTCCGTCGTGTCGGAAATTAAACGTTTTACGATTCGACCCGGGAATGTTATAACCACATCGACGCAATTTTATGTTGGTCACAGCATCCACAGTACATTGGAAAACATTCCGAGAAATACAAATGTATTACTGACACGGCTACAAGAATTTGTCGCAAAAAGCAAACTGCGGGTTACGGGAGAACCTTTCCTGATTTATCACACGCGCGATATGGTGCGGCGCGTGAGCCATCTTTCGGTCTGCTTACCCATTTCCGAAGAAATATATGTTTCGCCGGAAAGCGATATTTCGACCGGAGTATTGGCAGGAGGCAATTATTTTGTAACCACACTAACGGGCGACTATTCGCATTTACCGGAATTGTGGACAAAATCACGGGCTGTGGTCAATCAAAAGAAATTAACTCCCGATCCGTCCAGAAAGGCGTTTGAAGTTTATAAATTGTCAAAGCCTGCCGTCCGGAAGCCGTCAGCGTGGACTACCTTGCTATATCTTCCTGTGGTAGAAGGAACACCTGCAGAACCATTGATGCCCATAGAGCCAACTAAACAGGCTCCGGCTATTCAAAAACCTAAAGCTGCAATGCCGGCGGCAAGCGGTGATCCGGAAAAAGGAACTCCGACGGGCGAAATCGCGATTCCCTGATTAAACTTTTGCACAGTCCGTGTATCTTAGAACAAAAAATTATTTTGCACGCACCGGACGAACACGAGTTTATAGAGAGATTACGTCATCCTGCTACGCAGCAGGAGGCATTTCGCGAACTCGTGGATCGTTTTAGTCGGCCATTATACCGGCACATCCGGAATTATCTAATCGACCATGATGATACAGACGACGTCCTCCAGAATACCTTCATTAAGGTTTTTCGCCACATTGACGGATTTAAAGGAGAAAGTAAAATTTATTCGTGGATGTACCGTATTGCTACGAATGAGGCTATTAGCTTTTTAAAGGATAAAGCCCGGAAAAACAGAATGTCATCCGGTGATTATCAATTATCCGTGCTTGAAAATTTAACAGCCGATGATTACTTTGAAGCCGATAAACTGACTGTAGAATTGCACAAAATTGTGGCTTCATTGCCGGAAAAGCAGCAAATTGTTTTTCGAATGAAGTATTTTGAGGAGATGAAATATGAAGAAATTTCCGCAATACTTGGAACCTCAGTTGGCGCATTGAAAGCTTCTTTTCATCACGCTGTAAAAAAAATTGAAGAATATTTTAACCGGTGATTAAACTTTATAATAAAAAACACGTCGGATACCTATGAGCGATTTTAAATTAACTCATCGTAAAATAGACCCGGGATGGAGTCCGCCGGACCACTACTTTGATTCCTTACCGGATCAGATTCTGAAGAAAATAGACGAGAATCCCAGGTCGATTTGGCAGGGGTACAGAACGATTATTTACGCGTCTGCTGCTGTGCTTGTCATAGCTTTTGGAATTTTCCGGTTTACGAAATCTGATGATAGTATCGATTCGGTAAGTATTGAAAGTTATCTGATTTCGCAACAGGCGGTACCGGAAGATGAAATCATTGCTCAGTTTGATGAAGCAGATATCGATGCATTGGCTCCGGAATTACGATGGGATACATCTGAAATTGAAGATGCGCTGCCGCATCATGTTACACCTTTAGTTGAACAACCATGAAAAAAATAATCTTTCTTTCGCTACTGTTTTTCTGCCTAAAACTTTCCGCGCAGGACGAGAAACGCGAGCGAATCCGTGCGCATAAAGTAGCTTTCATCACCTCCGAAGTGCAACTCACACCAGAAGAGTCTGCCAAATTCTGGCCTATCTACCACGAATACGAAGCCAGACAACGGCAAATTAAAAGGAATGGATACCAGAAGTATAAGGAAAATAACGCGCGACTCCATGAGTTATCCGAAAAGGAAGCCTCAGCAGCACTTCAGCAAATGGAAAGCGCTGAGGAAGAATCTCTCTCCCTAAAGAAGAGGTATAATGCTAATCTTCGGAATATTCTTCCAGCTGTTAAAATCCTTAAGCTTAAAAAAGCTGAAGACGATTTTAATCGGAAATTACTGAAGCAATACCGGGAAAAAAGCAAAAAGGATTAATGAAATTCCAAGCGAGCGACTTTACCTTTTCCGCCGGCAATCGCGGACGAGCGTGACGTAAATTGAATTACGTAAAAATTTCCGTCTTCGTGAATTTTATTCCAAGTCATGCCTTTATCGGACGAATACCAAATGCCGGACGGTCCTACCACAACAAGTTCCTTTCCTTCGCTATTTGGAACAAACTTCACGCAAGACGCATAGCCGAAGCCGCTCCCGTCTGCGACAGTTTTCCACTGCCGCCCGCGGTCCTCGGTTAAAATCTTATTACTCGTATCGGAAGCAGGGTTTTCATAATCACCTCCCGCAGCAAATCCGATCTCCTCGTCATAAAATTCCGCGGTAAATACGCCCTTCATCGACGAACCCTGAACGATTGGAAGTGCAGCTTTACTCCACGTTGTTCCGAAATCATAAGAAGTATACAGATTGGACTGCATTCCTCCGGTAAATATTCGGATAGTTTGGGGCGAAGCTACCAGGGTAGAATTACTTGCCGCAAAAGCCGCCTCTCCGCTGCTGCATTCCAATCCCTCAGGAGCAGACAGTGACCAGGTAGCTCCACCGTCTGATGTCTTCAGTAATTGGAATCGCCCCTGAATAGGATCGGCAAAAGAAACACCCCGATACTCATCGACGAAAGCAAGACCATCGAAAAAAATGGCCGGATCTGAATTGTGATAGACCAAAGTAGCCTTTAGTGTCTCTTTATCAATTTTATAAAGCAAGGCAGGCGAACCTGCTGATAGCGCAAAAATATGTTTGCCGTTTGAGGCTACGGACCGGAAGTCGACAAATTTGCCGTTAAAATTAACCTGCCGGGTACGATGCATCTGCGTTAAAAAGTCGTAAAAACCCACTGATCCGTTTTGATTGCCGTACCAAACCTTTGTATCTTCGGCAAAAAGGCTTCGTATGGACGCGCCCTCAATGGGAACATTTGAAATTTCAACTTTTGTAAATTTGATGGGTTGAGCAAACGCTAATGCGTGAATCAAAAAAAGTATCAAATGGCGTATCATAAAAAAGACTTTGACCGAATGTACAAAATTTGATGGCACAGATATTGGTAAGCGTAGAAACAAATCACGAAATTCACCTCAAATGAAACGATTTCTAACTCCGATTTTTAGTTTTGTTTTCGCTCTTTTTAGCTTGACACTTGAAGCTCAAGACCGCACTACTGTGACGGCCAACAGCGACGAAATTAGTGATAATCTTGATTTACGCGCGGTTGCGTCTGTTTTCGCCGATTCTCGTGATCTTGAAGATTTTGAGCGTCGTTTAAACGATCCCGAATTGCGTATATCCAATCTCGACCTGAATAATGATGGCCGGGTAGATTATATTCGCATACTCGAATACAACGAGGGGCAATTACACTTAATCATATTGCAGGCAATTATTGGTCCGGATTTGTTTCAGGACATTGCCACCATCGAAGTGGAACGCGAATCACAGGATCGAACCCGTGTTTTGGTTGTGGGCGACACATTCATGTATGGCGATAATTTTATTTATGAGCCCGTTTTCTTCCAGCCGCCACTTATTTACAATCATTTTTGGAGCGTCGGTTACCGCCCTTATTGGTCTAATTGGTATTGGGGTTATTATCCTTCGTGGTATTTTCCTTGGAATCCGTTTCCGGTTCACACCTATTTTAACCACGTTCATATCCACATCAATCAGTTTCACCAGTTTAATTATATAAATGTTCGGCCGCTAAATCACCGGGCACACCTTATTAACCGTCCAATTGTCGGCAATGCTTATGCTACGATGTATCCTACCCGATCATTTGCATTGCGCAATGGCGGTCTGCGGAATAGACAAGAACTGCAAAATGTACGGTCGGTTACACCGCGTACGGCCGATATCGGAACACGTACCGGAACACGTTCTCGCGCTGATCAGTTTACACCGAGCCGTAATTCCGGTTCTACCAGAAATACGGAAAGTTCAGTTCGCAATCAGGGAGTAGCCCCGCGTGGCACCACCCCGCGCACGGATGCAGTTCGAAACTCTACAAGAGGAAACAGTACACTCACCCGTCCGAATACCGTTCGCAGTTCCGGTTCGACGCGTGCTACAGGAACAAGAAGCCAGGCAACAAATTCCGTACGCAGCAGTTCCTCACAACCGGGCAGAACGTTTAGTACGGGAAGTACTTCAGGAGTGCGATCCACAGGTTCATCTGTAAGACAACCTGCTACAAACGCAGTACGATCGGTAAATCAGCCCACAAGAAGCAGTGTGGTGACGCCGCGGGCCTCATCACAACCTTCACGAGCTGTGAGTACTCCGAGAAATGTATCATCGCCAAGTCGTAGTATTTCAACTCCCCGTCCGGCTGCTTCGCCATCCACGGTAAGATCATCTGCCGGTGCTCCAAGCAGAGCATTGCAGAGTCCCTCGCCCAGAAGCTCCGCCGAAAAATAAAGACGATAATTTAAACTGTTGCAATACAACAGTTTTTTTTTAATTTTTCAAAATCTGCTCAACCGTATTTATCCATTTGATACCTTTGGACACTTTTTAGGTTGCACATGGAAACTCCCCGACATGGCCAGTTAAGTAAAATATCACTGGCAGGTTTATTAGTTACCCTTGGTATTATCTACGGTGACATTGGTACCTCACCACTTTATGTAATGAAAGCCATTATTGGCGCGGCGCCTATTTCGGCAGATATTGCATTGGGTGGTGTGTCTTGTATTTTCTGGACGCTGACATTACAAACAACAATCAAGTACGTCTACATCACCTTAAATGCGGACAACCACGGTGAGGGCGGAATTTTTGCACTGTATGCCCTGGTAAAGCGAACGAAAGTAAAATGGCTGATTATTCCCGCGATTATTGGAGGAAGTGCTCTTCTCGCTGATGGAATCATTACGCCTCCCATTTCTGTTTCCTCAGCGGTAGAAGGTATTCGCACCTTCTTCCCGGAAATCAATACCGTACCAATCGTTATCGGTATTCTTGTAATTCTGTTCACCATCCAGCAGTTCGGCACCAAACTGGTTGGAAACTTTTTCGCGCCGATGATGTTAATCTGGTTTGTGATGCTGGGAACTTTAGGCGTAATTCAAATAGCAACTAACCCCGAGATATTTAAGGCAATAAATCCTTACTACGCATACAAACTGCTTCAGATCCATCCCGAAGGTTTCTATGTGCTGGGTTTTGTTTTCCTCTGTACAACAGGTGCCGAAGCACTGTATTCCGATATGGGGCATTGCGGGCGCCAAAATATCCGCATCAGCTGGGTGTTTGTGAAATCGATGCTTGTACTTAATTATTTTGGACAGGCCGCATACCTGATGAATCACGACGGAGAGACTTTGAGAAACCTCGGAGGCGAATTCGCAAATCCTTTTTACCTGATTATGGCCGATTGGTTTAAACCGTTTGGTATCGCCATCGCTACGAGTGCTGCGGTTATCGCATCTCAGGCCCTCATCAGCGGCTCTTTCACCCTGATTAATGAAGCCATGCGATTAAATTTCTGGCCTAAAGTGCGGATTAAGTACCCAACCGAACTTAAAGGTCAGCTGTATATTCCATCCATCAACTGGCTACTTCTGCTGGGGTGTATCATGATTGTTTTACACTTTGAAGAATCGAGCAACATGGAAGCCGCGTACGGTCTGGCAATCGTGCTTTGTATGATTATGACTACATTGCTGTTAACCTACTACATGGTAATTAAACGAGTGTCAGTATACTTTATTCTACCGGTAATTTTATTGTACCTGACTATCGAAGGTAGTTTTCTCATCGCGAACCTGAAAAAGTTTACGCACGGCGGATATGTTACGCTGTTTATTGCTCTTCTGCTGATTGCTATCATGAGCATTTGGTTTCGCGCCAAAAAAATCAGCAAGAGTTACACCAAGATGGTGAAAATCGATCATTACAAAAAAGTCCTCGCAGAACTTAGCGTCGATCTTTCCATTCCGAAATACGCGACCCATCTTGTGTATATGACCAATGCGAATCGTGTGGATGAAATCGAAGAAAAGGTACTTTATTCGATCTTGCAAAAACGACCGAAACGTGCCGATATATACTGGTTTGTTCACGTCAACATCGTAAACGAACCTTATCGTACTGAATATAAGGTTACTGAAATTCTTAAGGATGATCTCTTCCGGATTGATTTCAATCTCGGTTTCCGCGAGCCCACTAAAATCAACCTCATGTTTAAGGAAGTTCTTCGTGATATGGTGAAAAACGGAGAAGTGGATATCACCAGTCGTTACGAATCGCTGAATAAAAACAATATTATCGGCGATTTCAAATTTGTACTTTCTGAAAAATTCCTTTCGAATGACAGCCTGATGTTATGGCATGAAAAGATCATTATGAACACCTATTTCTTCATGAAAAAATTAAGTCTTTCAGAAGAAAAAGCATTTGGATTGGACAGCAGTTCTGTAAAAATTGAAAAGTTCCCGATGGTTCTCCACCCACCGGAAAAACTTTGCCTTACGCGCGTGCGTTAGTATTTTACCAATTTTCCGGTTCTGACCTCGTCTGCGCTTGCCAGTAGATAGGTATAAAATCCGCTTGGAAGAAATGTGGTGTTCACCTCCGAGCCATCACTCACGATCTGCGAAAGAACTACGCGGCCGTGCAAGTCGTACAGAACGAACTCGCAGGAATCTACCGTTGCAATCCGAAATTGCAATTCATTTCGAAAAGGATTTGGAATTACAGCAATTTCGGTTGAAAATTCACCTGTCTGTAACGGTTCACACAGGACACAATTCGTCTGATAGGTAATATCGCCGTCCGTCAGGATGCGTTCATCGAATAGAGCACCTGCGTCGCAGTCGTCTTTAAGGGTAGATTTAAGCCAATCAACCAAATAATTTTCAATCGTAGCATGTTGCTCTTCTCTGGCAATTTCCGCATCAGGGGAGCAGGTAATTTCACCTAAATTGCATAAAAAGTTGGAATCGGCCATCTGGCAATGGCTTCCGCCGGTTATGCTGATATACGTTTTGCATTCGCTTTGCAAATTGCTGTACATCGGCAATTGATGCTGTGGCGGAGGGGTTACACAATCATTTGCGCCCGCAAAAACAAGTGCCGGTTTGGAAATGCCTGAAGCTGCATCAATTGAGGAAGGATTAGTATTTGCGGGAGCAAGAGTGGCAATAGCATCAATGGCACTGCTGTACTGCATGGCTAAAAATGAAGCTCCTCCTCCCATACTATGACCCATAACTACGCTCTGGTCTGAAACTTTTCCGGAAAACAAAGAGGAAGGCGCAGAGCCCAGGAACTCCATCTGCTCGATAACAAAAGCAAGATCTTTTCCGAAATTCTCATGATTGGGCAGAATCCCTCCCTCCGTAGTCGGAAGCGCCACAATGAATCCCTGAGGAACCAACATAGACCAAATGTTTTCGTAGGCATCAACACCCATTACAAAGCCATGCCCGAATGCGGCTACCGGGAATGCCTCAGAACCGGCAACGGGTACATTATCACCATTGGAATCTGCAGGATAATAAATTTCCGTGTTTATTGTGCGGTTATCCCGGGATGGGTCAGTAAACGAAACGGTGACATGTCCGATACTAAACGGCTGCGCATATACGGACGTAATGCCTAAAATAAAATATGCACAAATGAATTTAAAGCGTAGTGATTGGTTCATTTTGATTGACTTTACTTTAGCTAATATACTGAATTTCAATAATAATAATCAAAAAAGACTTATTTGCCCGACCGTAAAATAGCTGTACCTTTGCACCTCAATTTTTAGTAATGAGATTACACCGTAATCTGGTCTATACCACTATTGACGCACTGTCTTCGATTTTTAATGAAGGGGAATATGCCGATAAAGTGGTTGCCAGAGCATTAAAGAAAGACAAACGCTGGGGAAGCGCCGATCGGAAATTTGTAGCAGAAACCATTTATGAAATTGTTCGCTGGAAACGTCTTTATGCCGAAATCGCAGACGTTCGCGAACCTTTTGACCGCGATGATCTTTGGCGACTCTTTGCGGCGTGGGCCGTGTTGCGCGGTTATCCGATTCCGGATTGGAGACAATTGGAAGGTACACCGGAGCGCAAAATCAAAGGACGTTTTGATGAACTTTCTAAAAAACGCGAAATACGCGAATCCATCCCTGATTGGATGGATCAATTGGGCGTGAATGAGTTGGGCGAAGCGCTGTGGACAAGGGAAATCCGTGCACAGAACCAACAAGCAAAGGTCATTCTTCGGGTTAACACACTTAAAACCAACAAACAGAAACTCCGCGCACTTTTAATGGATCTGAACATCGAAACTGATCTGTTAGAGGACCAGCCGGACGCTCTCGTTTTAAAAGAGCGCGCAAATGTTTTTTTAACGGAGGCGTTTCAAGAAGGCTTATTTGAAGTACAGGATGCCAATTCGCAACTTGTAGCACCCCTGCTTGACGTAGAACCCGGAATGCGTGTTATCGACGCCTGCGCCGGTGCCGGTGGAAAAACCCTTCATCTTGCTGCGCTGATGCAAAACAAAGGTCAGTTGATCGCTATGGATTTGTATGAGAGCAAATTAAAGCAGCTCAAATTACGCGCACGACGCAACGGAGCATTCAACATCGAGTACAGAATCATCGATTCGACCAAGGTAATTAAGAAACTGCATGATAAAGCCGATCGCGTATTAATTGATGCGCCCTGTAGCGGACTCGGAGTTCTGAAACGGAATCCGGATGCCAAATGGAAACTCCAACCGGAGTTTATCGATAATATACGAAAAGTACAGGCCGAAGTCTTGGAGAATTACTCTAAAATGGTTAAACCCGGCGGAAAAATGGTCTATGCTACCTGCTCGGTACTTCCCTCCGAAAATCAGGAACAGGTAAAGCGATTTTTAACATCGGAAGCAGGGAAAAACTTTACCTTTGTCACTGATAAACAACTCTTCGCCTGTGATTCCGGTTTTGACGGATTCTATATGGCACTTTTACAAAAAAACCTATAAGCTTGCCTCAATGAAAAGGATTTTTACACTTATGCTGGTAGTAGTTACGGCTACAGTAATGGCGCAGCCGCCGGCCAACTACTACAACACAGCCACTGGAACGGGATATACACTTAAAACTCAACTGTTCAACATCATTAAAAACCATAATGATCCCGGTTATTCGGCATTGTACACCACCTACCTTACCTCCGACCGTGATTTTTTCTTCGAAAATGACGGAACCGTGCTGGATATCTATTCCGAACGACCAACGGCGACTGACCCGTATAATTATTCAGCAACCAATTCTAACGACCGCTGTGGAAATTACGACGAAGAAGGAGATTGCTACAACCGCGAACATATCATTCCGCAATCGGTTTTCGATTCACAGACTCCCATGTATTCTGATGCGCATTTTGTAGTACCCTCGGATGGCTTTGTAAATGGAGCACGCGGCAGCCTGCCCTTCGGACGCGTTGCCAACGCAAATTACACTTCGCAAAACGGAAGTAAGCGCGGACCCAATCTGAATTCCGGATATTCAGCCGGCTACACAGGGCTTGTGTTCGAACCCATTGATGAATTTAAAGGAGATATCGCACGCATGTACTTCTACTTCGCGACGCGATACCAAAATCAAATTTCAGGTTGGGATTATGAGATGTTCAACGGAACGAGCAATCAGGTTTTCACCAACCATTCCATAAATGTATTGCTTACGTGGCACATTCAGGATCCGGTGAGTCCGCGTGAAATCACCAGAAACAACGCCATCTATAATCAACAGAACAACCGCAACCCGTTTATCGATAACCCTCAGTATGCACTTGATATCTGGGGTTCACTCCTCTCAAATAACGAGTTTGAAGCAGCAGAAGCGATTGCCGTAGCTCCAAACCCAAGCGCAGATGGAAGTGCTACCATTACTTCGGCGGTGAGCATCGACAGCGTGGAAGTGTATACTGTAAACGGACAACTAGCGCAGACATTTAAATCCGTTAATAATGGTACGGAAATCTCACTCAAAGGCTTGCCCCAAGGGTTTTATTTTCTGAAAATAAATTCAGGCTTCCGAAGTATCAGCAAAAAGTGGGTCGTCCGTTAACCTTTTAAAAAGTCGCTTTCGGGCGATTTTTTTTTGGGCGTGCCCCGCCGCGACGGCGGGTCGGGCTATACGCTAAAACTTTTGGCCCCAACCCAGACCTTTGAGGTCTTGAAGACCTCAAAGGTCTCCCCTCGCCAAAAGTACCGCTGCTATCCCTCACGCGGGTCTAAAAAGCAACTCCGCGCTCCTTTCGAGACCCTTCGCTAATTACAATAAAAAAAGGCTGTTTCGAAAAACAGCCTTTAGTATTTAATCGTTCATTGAGATCAGGAATTCCTCATTGTTTCGGGTCTTCCGGAAACGGTCATTAATAAAGTCCATCGCCTCCACCGGATTCATATCGGCCAGATATTTTCGCATAATCCACATGCGCTGAATGGTGTTTTCATCCAAAAGCAAGTCATCCCTGCGCGTACTCGAAGATGTAAGGTCGATAGCAGGGAAAATTCTGCGGTTCGCAATTTTGCGGTCGAGCTGTAACTCCATGTTACCGGTTCCTTTGAATTCCTCAAAAATCACCTCGTCCATTTTAGAGCCTGTTTCGGTTAGTGCCGTAGCAATGATACTCAACGATCCGCCATTCTCTACATTCCGGGCAGCACCAAAGAAACGTTTTGGTTTTTGAAGTGCATTTGCGTCAACACCTCCTGAAAGCACTTTACCGGATGCCGGCTGCACGGTGTTGTAGGCACGGGCCAATCGGGTAATCGAATCGAGTAGAATAACTACATCATGGCCGCACTCCACCAAACGTTTTGCTTTCTCCAGCACAATATTGGCAATTTTAACGTGCTCCTGCGGCTCACGGTCAAAGGTAGAAGCAATAACCTCTCCGCGCACACTACGCTGCATATCGGTGACTTCCTCCGGACGTTCATCAATAAGCAGTACAATTAAATATACCTCGGGATGATTCGCTGCAATGGCATTTGCAATGTCTTTCAGCAACATGGTTTTACCCGTTTTAGGCTGCGCCACTATCATCCCGCGCTGACCTTTACCAATGGGAGAAAATAAATCGATAATCCGTGTAGAATTCGTGCTCTGACGCTCCGCTAACTTAAATTTTTCCATAGGAAAGATCGGCGTCAGGTGCTCGAATGCAATTCGGTCCCGAACGATTTGAGGATCATGACCATTAATCTTAAGAACCTTCACCAGTGGAAAAAACTTTTCGCCTTCTTTCGGCGGACGTACCACGCCTTTAACGGTATCCCCCGTTTTAAGTCCGAACAAACGCACCTGTGAGGCGGATAAGTATATATCATCCGGTGAAGCAAGGTAATTATAATCCGACGACCGGAGAAAGCCATAACCATCGGGCATCATTTCCAAAACACCTTCGGTTTCGATAATGCCGTCGAATTCATAATCGGCGTCGCGGTAATTAGGTTGTTTCTTTTTAAAATTCTGGTACGGCTGTCCGTTTCCATTTCCGTTGCCATTGCCATGTCCGGCATGCGGAGCAGCAGGTGCAGGATTCACCGGACCGTTATATGACTCGCGCTCTCTAAAATTTTGCTGCTCCCGGTTTTGGTTAGGAACTATTTTAAATCGCTGTTGTGATGTTTGCTGCGGCGCACCGGCTTGTGACTGCTGATATTGCTGCGGCTGTGGTTGCTGTGTTTGTTGTTGTTGTTGTTGTTGTTGCTGATGCTTTTGATTAGGCCGATCACGTTCAAACGGTGGTTTGCTAAACTCGCGCTGCCGCGGTGCATCAAATTTTGCCGCCGGTTCCGCCACCTGTGCCGGTGGTACGATTGCCGATTTGGCAGGACGCCCACGGCGCTTTTTTTGCGGTTCATCTTCCGTCGGCGTTGCGGCTGTCTTTTGCTCAGCAACAACAGGCGCCGAAACTTCCGGAGCAATTTCCAATTGAATCTGCGCGTCAAGTCGCTTTCTGCGCCCCCGACGGGAAGGCTCCTGTCCTCCGGCCGGAGCGCCATTGGATTGAAAATCAAGTATTCGGCTAATTAAGTCTTCTTTTTTAACGCCTGCCCATTTAATGGCATTAGACTTCTTGGCAATTTCCTGAAGCTCGGTCAGCTTCATTTCTTTTAATGAAGAAATATCAAACATGAAAATGTGATTGGCTTTTTAAGATGTGCAGCACAACAAAGTAATTGAAGCAGAAAGAAGCAGGAAGTTGCGCTTCTACCGTGCAATATTACAAATAAAAAATTAGCGTGCAACACCCATTGTGAAAAAGAAAAATATAATTTTGTGCGGCAAAACAAATCGCATGATTCAGCGCATTCAAACCTTATACATGATTCTCGCCCTGGTTTTTTCCGGAGTGCTCGGGTTTGTATTTCCGTTATGGATAGAAGCTGGAAGAGAATATTATTTTATGAGCAATCTGGTCTACACCACGATTACGGCTCTTTCTGTATCCATTGTTTTGTTTAGCATTGTTTCTTATAAAAATCGGCAAAATCAGTTCGTAGCCAACCGACTGGCCATGATATTAAACTTAATTTTATTAGGCTTATTTGTTTACCGTTCACTAAACTTATCCGGAGAAACTGCGGTTTCTGAGAAGGGTATTGGGATGTTCCTCCCTATTGTTTCTATCGTTTTTCTGGTTTTGGCCAACAAAGCCATCAAGAAGGATGAAGATCTCGTAAAATCTGTGGATCGTTTGAGGTAATCCTACTAACTTAGTTTATTTAGTGCGTAAACCCGGCCTATGGCCGGGTTTTACGTTTTCTTAGGAAACTCTACAACGGCAAGATCTCCGATTTTACCTTGATCGATGGTAAACCTCAGGAGTGTTCGTACCGTGTGAAAACCGTGGATTCCGGCAGCACCCGGATTCATGTGGAGTAATCCTAAATGCTTATCCGGCATTACTTTTAAAATATGAGAATGCCCTGAAATGAAAAGTTTTGGCGTATTCCGAGCCAGCTCATCGCGAACACTCACTGAATACTTCCCAGGATATCCGCCAATGTGGGTAATCCAAACGTCTACGCCTTCACAGGTAAACCTTTGGTGTAAAGGAAACTCCATTCTAGCCTTAGCGTCGTCAATATTGCCGTATACTGCCCGAAGCGGAGCAACTTGTTTCAGCGCATCCGTAACACTTAAGTCGCCTATATCACCTGCATGCCAGATTTCATCTGCTGTCTTCGCATATTTCAAGATCTTTTCGTCCAGAAAACCGTGCGTATCGGACAACAATAAGATTCGTTTCACTTTTTTTCTTCAAACTTCCGCATTCTGCGGGCATTAAGCAAACAGTTTTTCTAAACCATTGTTAAATAATGGCAGCTGCTCCATCTCAAACTTGTAATACGCCGAGTCAACCCATCATAATTCGTACCTTTGCGTGCCAATATTCAGGACACTTGCGATACTTTATAGAATTTGCATACAACGGAACTCATTACCACGGTTGGCAAAAACAGCCCAATGTGATCTCGGTGCAGGAAGTACTTGAAAAAGCACTTTCACTGCTCTTGCGGACTTCTGTTGAAACCGTTGGAGCCGGCAGGACAGATACCGGAGTACACGCTTCGCAAGCCTTCGCGCATTTTGATGCACCGACCATCGCGTCGATTGAGGACATTGTGTACCGACTCAATGCGGTTCTTCCGAAAGACATTGCAGTGTATCGCATCATACCGGTGCACGACGACGCCCATGCGCGTTTTGATGCCCGATCGCGCACGTATCATTATCGCATACACCGCAGAAAAAACGTTTTTGCTGAAAATTTAAGTTGGTATTTTCCGCGTAAACTTCAGCTTGACGCCATGAACCACGCTGCGCAGCACTTGCTGCGGCATGATGATTTTCAATGTTTTTCTAAAGTCGACACCGATGTGCATTCCTTTATTTGCCACATCACTGAGGCGCATTGGACCATCAACCAGCACGACCTCGTTTTCACCATTACTGCAAATCGTTTTTTGCGAAATATGGTGCGCGCTGTCGTGGGAACGCTGCTGGATGTTGGCCTAGAGCGCATACAACCGGACGACGTGCTGCGAATTATTGAGACGCGCAACCGTTGTGAAGCAGGATTTTCGGCTCCGGCTCACGGATTATATCTGGCGCGAATTGAGTATGATTATATTTCCGCCCATCTGCCGGAGCACAACCTTACGCACGATACTTTGCTGAAATGATGAAAAAGGAACGGGAAAAAGCAAAAGCATTTGACACGCGGTTATTTAAGCGGATACTCAAGTATACGGGTCCGTATAAAAATAGATTTTACGGCGTAATTGGCTTCGCAATCGCTCTATCGGTATTCGCTGCCATGCGCCCTTATTTGCTAAAACTGACAGTTGACAGCTATATTCGCCCGGAGGATTCGCGCGGTCTGTTGCTCTACATCACCCTAATGGGCGCGGTACTCCTGCTCGAAGTAGCGTCTCAATTTTATTTTGTGTATTGGGCAAATTGGCTTGGGCAGGACATCATTAAGGATATCCGAAACAAGCTGTTTGTGCACATGCTGCGGTTTCGGATGCGGTATTTTGACAATGCACCGGTGGGACAATTGGTAACCCGAACCGTCTCGGATATCGAGCAAATCGCCCGCATATTTAGTCAGGGGCTATTCATGATTATATCCGACTTACTAAAAATGGTAGTCGTTCTCGGTTTTATGTTTTTTATGAACTGGAAGCTCACCTGGATCGTAATTTTGGCTATGCCGTTGCTCGTTTTCGTAACGCGGATTTTTCAGCGAAAAATGCAGGTGGCCTTTGAGGAAGTACGCACGCAAGTAGCAGCCATCAACACCTTTGTTCAGGAACGGGTGACCGGGATGAAAATCGTGCAGCTTTTTAACCGCGAAGCGATTGAGTATCAGAAATTCTGCGACATCAACCAAAAGCACAACAAGGCTTGGATGAAAACGATTCTTTACAACTCGATTTTCTTCCCAATTGCAGATATAATTTCTTCACTTACGCTTGGTCTGGTAGTTTGGTACGGAGGATTGCGTATTATTGCCGGTGACGAAATCACAACTTTTGGAGACTTGTTTTCCTATACCATGTTTATCGGAATGTTATTTAACCCATTACGACAGATTGCCGATAAATTCAATGAAATGCAAATGGGGATGATTTCAGCCAACCGGGTTTTTGAAATTCTGGACACGCAAGATAACATTCAGGATAACGGCAGCATTGAAGCGCATGAGTTTAAAGGCGATATCGAGTTTAAGGATGTGCGTTTCAGTTATGTAGGCGATGAAGAAGTCATAAAAGGCATATCGCTCTCCATTAAAGCCGGACAAACCGTGGCCATAGTTGGTTCAACAGGTGCCGGAAAATCAACCATCATCAACTTGCTAAATCGCTTTTACGAGTTAAAAAGCGGTTCCATTTTAATTGACGGTAGAGCCATCGAACAGTATTCATTGGATTCACTTCGCAAACAAATTGCAGTCGTACTACAGGATGTCTTTTTATTTGCAGACACTATTTACAATAACATTACACTGCGAAATGCAGACATTACTCATGAGGAGGTGATCAATGCCGCAAAGGCAATTGGCGTTCACGATTTTATAGGGAAACTTCCGGGTGGCTATCAATACAATGTGAAGGAACGCGGAATCATGTTGTCCTCCGGGCAGCGACAACTTATAGCCTTTCTTCGCGCATACGTTGCAAATCCGGGTATATTAATTCTGGACGAAGCTACATCTTCGGTAGACAGTTATACCGAGGAACTCATTCAAAATGCAACGGAAGCCATCACCCGAAATCGCACATCAATCGTGATTGCACACCGGCTGGCCACGGTGGTAAATGCCGACAAAATCATTGTCATGGACAAAGGACTGATAGTCGAAGAAGGCACGCATTCTGAACTCCTCGAAAAGGAAGACGGTTATTACAAAAATTTATACAGTTCACAGTTTGTGGCAGCACAGGAGAGCGAAAAATAATTGTATTTTCGCAACCAAATTGAATCTGAAAAATCGCATCTCATGAAATACGACATTATTGTCCTTGGCAGCGGTCCGGGAGGTTACGTAACCGCCATTAGGGCTTCGCAATTGGGTTTTAAAACAGCAGTTATTGAGAAAGAAAACCTTGGAGGCGTTTGTCTCAACTGGGGTTGTATTCCAACCAAAGCGCTGTTAAAGTCTGCGCAGGTGTTTGATTATCTGAAACACGCATCAGATTACGGCTTAACCATTACGGCTTTCGACAAGGATTTCTCTGCAGTTGTTTCGAGATCACGTTCCGTCGCTGACGGCATGAGCAAAGGCGTTCAGTTCTTAATGAAAAAAAATAAAATTGACGTCATTAACGGTCACGGAAAGGTAAAACCCGGAAAAAAAGTTGAAGTTAAAGCGGCTGACGGCACCGTCACAGAATTGTCCGCTGACCATATAATTATTGCCACCGGAGCGCGTTCGCGGGAATTACCAAACCTGCCGCAAGACGGTAGAAAAGTAATCGGGTACCGTCAAGCGATGACACTTGAAAAGCAACCAAAGTCGATGATCGTCGTAGGCTCAGGTGCTATCGGTGTTGAATTTGCACATTTTTACAATGCGATGGGAACTGATGTTACCATAGTCGAATACATGCCCAATATTGTTCCCGTGGAAGATGAAGATATCTCCAAACAGATGGAGCGTTCGATGAAAAAAGCAGGGGTCAAAATTATGACCAGTGCTTCAGTAGAGCGTATCGATACGTCCGGAAATGGTGTTAAAGCCATTGTTAAGACGGCCAAAGGAGAAGAGACGATCGAAGCAGAAATTCTCTTATCGGCTGTTGGAATCAAAACCAACATTGAAAATATCGGTTTAGAAGAAACAGGAATACGCGTCGACCGCGATAAGATTGTTGTTAATGAATTTTACCAAACCAGCGTTCCGGGTTATTACGCCATCGGCGATGTCGTCCCTGGTCAGGCTCTCGCCCACGTTGCGTCAGCTGAAGGAATTACATGCGTGGAAAAAATCGCCGGAATGCATGTCGACCCGATTGATTACGGAAATATTCCGGGTTGTACCTATGCTTCGCCGGAAATTGCATCGGTAGGGTTAACCGAAAAACAAGCACGCGAAAAAGGAATTGATATCAAAGTAGGAAAATTTCCTTTTTCAGCATCCGGAAAAGCAAAAGCAGCCGGTGCGTCGGACGGTTTCGTAAAAGTTATATTTGATGCCAAATACGGCGAATGGCTGGGCTGCCACATGATCGGGGCCGGAGTAACAGACATGATTGCCGAAGCGGTTGTTGCGAGAAAACTCGAAACCACTGGTCATGAAATCCTGAAGGCTGTTCACCCCCACCCGACCATGAGCGAAGCGGTGATGGAGGCAGTAGCAGAAGCGTACGGCGAAGTAATTCACTTGTAAACACACAAATAACGTCTGTGAAATCCGCGATATCGCGGATTTTTTTTTGAGCTTTATTTCGTTTATCCCAAAGCGATAATTCGTTACCTTTAGGTACACATCAAACCAAAATGCAGGATTACCGCCACTTACCTGATGCTCAGTTACGCAGCATGCTTTCGTCTACCAATGACACGGGCAAAATCATTTATCAACGTCTAACCGAACTTTTTACTCCTGAGCAAGTACCCGCCGCTTTAGGCCTTACGCTATCATCCATCCTCCGCGCACCAAGTCCCATGATAATTATTTGGGGCCCGGAGCTACTGACCTTCGGTAATGAAGCGGCGAACACTTTATTTAATAAAGCTATGCATCCATTGGCCGGAGTTCCTGCATCTGCTTTTTTTCGAACCCAATGGGATACACTTAAACCTCATGTTTTACGAATCTTAAAAGGTGTAACAGAAGAAGCAAAAACCGGCTCAGCAACGTTTTTGTATCGCAGCAACCAAACAGAAGGTGTGATAAATTATACATTTTCTCCCATTTATGGTGATGCGGATAAGGTTTCAGGCTGTTATGTGACCTGCACTGAAAATGCTGTTTCATTTGATGATTTCCGCAAATTGAAAGAAAGGGAAAATCTATTTCGATTTGCGATTGAGGCAACGGAGCTGGGGATATGGGATTACAATCCGAAAAGCGGAAGGTTTACAAGCAATGAACGACTTCGCGAAATTTTCGGGTTACCGGACGAGGAAGAGATTGAACTTTCTGCTGCCGCTGCGATAATCGTAGACCACGACCGGCAGCGAGCGATTGATGCGATAAATACGGCCTTAACCTTCGAAAGTGGTGGAAATTTCGATATCGTTTATGATGTTAAAAACGCAAAAAACGGTCAAATACGAACCTTACACGTCAAGGGACGCGCGCGTTTTAATGCAGACAAGGAGGCTACGCAATTTAACGGTACCCTGCAGGATATTACGGAAATCCGCGCCAATAATAAGAAAGCGGAAGAAAACGAAAGGCGGTTCAGAACGTTAATCGAACAATCTCCGGTTGCCAAATGTTTGCTACGAGGCGACAACCTGCAGATTGATATTGTGAACTCCCGAATGCTGCAATTATGGCAAAGTCACACTGTAGCCGGCAAACCCGCACAAATATTAAACAGCATCAAACCCGGATTATTTGACGAAGTCCGCGCCACGCTGCATTCCGGCAAGACCTTACATCTTGAAGAACAGGTTATTGATATAAAAGGTAAAACTTGCTACTACAACTTAAATTTTAAGCCAATTCAGGATCAGGACGGTTCTGTCTTTGGCATCATCCATACCGCGATTGATGTCACTGCACAGGTTAATGCCCGTCAGGCCGTGGAAAAAAGCGAGGATCATTTCCGAAATCTGATCTCACAGGCGCCGGTGGCAATCGGACTTTTCGTAGGGCGCAATCATATTATTGAAATGGCGAATGGTCCGATGCTCGATATCATCGGAAAAGGAAATGATGTTATCGGAAAGCCTCTTGTAGAGGTAATGCCGGAATTACAAGGCGAAATGAAGCGGTTTCTCACAGTGATGGATGAGATTTTTGAGAAGGGAATCGCTTTCAATGCCTACGAACAGAAAGCAAATATTTTGCGTAACGGTGTTCTCTCCGAAAATTATTACGACATTACCTATTCTCCTATTTTCGACCATAGCGGAAAAGTATACGGAATTTTGGAAATCGCTATCGAAGTGAGTGAGAAAGTGCTCGCGCAGCGCCAGATTCTCGAAAGTGAAAGTCGCTTCCGAAACCTTGTAGAAAGCGCACCAATTCCGATTGGCGTTTATACGGGCAGAGAAATGCGAATCATGCTCGCCAACAAAACCATCATGCGCATTTTTGGCAAAGGCGAAGACGTTGTCGGTCGGCTGTATTCGGAAGTTAATCCGGAACTTGAAAACCAAGAAGTATTTAAGCAGTTGGAGCAGGTGTATCTCACCGGTGAGCCTTTTCAGGCCATTAACGCAAAAATTGATCTGGTCGATAAAGGTGAAGTACGATCTTACTATTTCAATTACAATTTTACACCGTTGCGCGACGCTTCAGGCGCCATTTATGGCGTACTAAACACGGCATCCGATGTCACGGCATTAAACAGAACCAGGTTGGATCTAGAAGAAAGCGAAAAGAATTTGCGCAATATTATCGTTCAGGCGCCGGTGGCCATGTGTATCTTAAGGAGTAGCGATTTGATTGTAGAAATTGCCAACCATCGCATGTACGAACTATGGGGGAAACCGGAACAATTTATGGCCGGCAAGCCCTTGTTTAATTCTCTATACGAACTGGAAGGGCAAGGTTTTCACGAGATCCTAATGAATGTTATACAAACCGGCGAAACCTATCAGGCGTTTGGGGTTCCCGTGTTTTTACCACGCGCCAACGGGTTAGAGCAGGTGTTCGTGGATTTTGTCTACCAGGCCATTAAAGAAGCTGACGGTCAGATCTCAGGGGTTCTAGTGGTTGCTATCGATGTAACCGTCAACGTCATTGCGAGGCAGCGCATTGAGGAAGCAGAACGACGCGCATTGCTTGCCATTGATTCGGCGAAAATGGGCACGTATGAAATCAACCTCGTGACAAACGAAATAAAAGTTTCACGCAGATTCAGGGAAATTTTTGGGGTCAGAGAAAAGCGACCGTCACGTGCATCTTTAGCGGAACTGGTACACCCGGAGGATCGAACTCATCGGATGCAGGCTCACCAAAAAGCAGCTGAAACCGGAGAACTGAAGTATGAGTGCAGATTACTGCGGCCAGACAATTCGGTAGTTTATGTTCGTGTTAACGGGTATATTTTAAAAGATGATGCAGGAGAACCGGGAACACTTTTGGGCGTCGTTCAGGATATCACCGAAGAGAAACTATTTGCGCAGGAGCTGAGCAAACAGGTAAAAGATCGCACGCAGGAACTTTACCGCTCCAACGAAGATTTAATGCGTTTTGCCCATGTTGCCAGTCATGATCTTAAAGAACCGGTCCGGAAAATCAAAGTATTCAGCAACATGATCGAAGAACAGTTTGGGTCGCAGATTCCGGAGAAAGCACATACCTATCTGGCAAAAGTGCAAAGTGCAACAGACCGAATGTTTTCCATGATTGAAGGTGTACTCGCCTATTCGGCACTGAATGCGTCCGACCAACCTATTGAGCAGATCTCCTTGAACGAAACTTTCGGTAGTATTTTAGTGGATCTCGAAATTCTGATCGAACAAAAGCAAGCTGACCTTAAAATTGACGACCTTCCTGATATCGAAGGCGCACCTGTTTTAATTTACCAGCTTTTTTACAACTTGATAAACAATGCTCTCAAATTTTCAAGGGAGGGCGTTCGACCGCAAATTGATGTGCGGGGAAAAATCGTTGTCAAAAACGAACAAAACTTTGTCTGCCTGGAAATTGAAGACAACGGCATCGGCATCGAGCCATCGTACGCGGAGAAAATTTTTGACGCCTTTGCACGACTCCACCCCAAAGACAAATTTGAAGGTACTGGACTCGGACTTGCATTGTGTAAGAAAATCGTAGAGCGGCACCACGGCACCATCTATGCAAAGGGATCAACCGGCAGCGGTTCGGTTTTTACCGTACTTCTTCTGTTACAACAAACCGGTCGCCTACTTTAAAAACTATTCCTTATAAATAAAGGTAACGGCATCAGGCTTAAAAGTAGCCCAATCAATTTGAAGCGTGTGCTCGATCGACTTTTTTAGTGAATCGAACGAAGTGGGTTTGGTAACATAAAAGTTCGCGCCCATTTGCATGCTCCTGGCGATATTTCCGGGATCATTGGATGTGGAAAAAATAACCACCGGCAAATCCTTTAGCTCGTCGCTCGATTTAATCTCCTGAAGTACCTCAAAGCCACTTTTTCCGGGCATGTTTAAATCGAGAAAAATTATCTGGGGTATCGGAGGCGGATTGCGCAGGGCGCTTAATATTTTGTCGCCGTGGTCGTGTGTAAATAAATTAATCTTGTGGCTGATTGTCTCGATGACATCTTTGAAAAATTCTAAATCATCATGGTCATCATCAGCATAAAAAATGGTAAACTCTCCAAACATATATCAACTCCTGTTCATTTCGGAGTCAAACTTACAATTATTTACCACGTAACAATAGTTTAACAATCATAAATTTACAAAAGTTTTAATTAACCCTACTTGTCTTACAGATAACGTTTAGTTATAAAATAACCTTAATTTGAATTTCGTTAACGGTTGCGCTAGGATTCGATTTGTAATTTGGTAAAAACTTGAAATTATGACGATTCACATTCTCAAAGTTTCAGACAAATGGCAAGCGCGAGCCGATAAGGCCCCGCTTCCTGTAGCTATAGGGGTAAATAAGAGCGATGTCGTGAATCGCACCTTGGGATTTTTAAGAAAAATAGCCATCAAGGGCACAATATTTATTCACGGACTCGACGGAAGAATTTTAGAAAAACGAGAAGTCGCAGACTGAGGTCTGCGATTTCTTTTTACACCTCTTTTAGCGCGTCGATCAGCGCATCGATATCCGCACTACTGTTGTAATGACTAAAAGAAATGCGCAGCGACGGCTTTTTTAAATCCTCTTCTCGCAGAATCTCCGCCAGTACATGCGACGGTTTAGGACTTCCGGACTGGCAGGCACTGCCCCGTGATAAAGCAATTCCTTTCATGTCAAGCGTAAATAAAATCATGGCTGTTTTCGCTTCGTCAAAAGGAAAACAAACATTTAGAATATTGTAAAAGGTATCCTTTCCGTTGACTTTTGCTTCCGGAAAATGCGACTTGATCCTTGATTCAGCATAGGCCTTAAGATCGGAGATATACGCCCGCTCCTCATCGAGTTTTGCCATCGACAATTCCAGCGCGTGCGCCATGCCCACAATATTATGTACCGCCTCTGTACCTGCGCGCAATCCTTTTTCCTGCTCTCCGCCAAATAGTATCGGCTGCAATGCCAAACCTTTCCGGACGTAAGCAAATCCAATCCCCTTAGGTCCGTGAAATTTATGTGCACTTGCGACTATAAAATCCACGGGCAATTGCTGCATATCAAAACGCTCCTTCCCTACCGATTGGACGGTATCAGAATGAAACAGAGCACCGTACTTGCGGCACAGTGCGCCCACTTGAGCGAGGTCTATTACTGTCCCGATCTCATTATTAACGTGCATTAAAGACACCAGCGCTGGCGTGCTTTCCGACAGCATTTCTTCCAAATGAGCAAGATCAATTCCGCCTCCGGGCAGGATGGATGTAAAAAGTAGTTCAACACCATACTCATCAGCAAGAGCCTGTGCGGCGTACAATACTGCGTGATGCTCAATTTTTGAAGTGATAATTCGCTTCAAACCCAAATCACGGACAGCGGACCGAAGAATCCAGTTATCCGCTTCCGTTCCGCAGGACGTAAATATGATTTCCTGTGCGCTGCAGTTAAGCTGACGGGCAATCGTTTTTCGTGCCATTTCGATTACGCTCCGGGCGTGCCGACCGAAACTGTGTGAAGAAGATGGATTTCCAAAATCCAGAGCAAGCGACTGCGCCATTACGTCAATGACTTCCGGGCGGAGTTGGGTTGTTGCTGCGTTGTCGAGATATATCTTTCTCATTATTTTGCGGGAATAATACTGATTGCACAACCACCGCCTGCGGCAAGCTTTAGCGGTAGTGAAGATTTTGAAGTTACCGTTACTGTTTTGATTTTATACGCTTTTGGATTATGCTGCCAGTGTGCATCCGGCGCATCTTCGTACAAAGTAGCTACATACTTCTTTCCGGGCGTCAAAAAATTCAGGCTGATAGTGGTTTTTCGCATATTTTCGTCTGTAATGGAACCCACAAACCAACTTTCCTTTCCTTTTGCTTTACGCGCAATGGTAATAAAATCGCCCGGTTCTGCTTCCAGAATTTTGGTGTCGCTCCAATCCGCAGCCACATCCTTTATAAACTGAAATGCGTCGGGATGCTTTTCATAATTCTCAGGCAGATCGGCCGCCATTTGCAGTGGCGAATACATCGTTACATATAGGGCCAGCTGTTTTGCCAGTGTGGTGTGAACCTGCTCTTTTTTACCGGGGTCGTAGGCACTCATCTTAATTTCGAAAATTCCGGGAGTATAGTCCATCGGACCGCCCAATAAGCGCGTAAATGGCAGAATGGTTTCGTGCATAGGAGGATTTCCGACACTCCACGCGTTAAACTCATTCCCTCTGGCGGCTTCTGCGGCAATGTAGTTTGGCCACGTACGATGCACTCCGGTGGGCCTGGAAGACTCGTGTGAATTTACCATAATCTTTTGCTCAGCGGCTCTTTCTACCACATGGTGGTAATGATTTACCATCCATTGGCCATCGTGCCATTCGCCTCGCGGGATGATGCGCCCTACATAGCCCGTTTTCACTGCATCGTAACCGTATTTCTTCATAAACGAAAAGGCCCGGTCGAGACGGCGCTCGTAATTGGTTACCGATCCGCTGGTTTCATGATGCATAATCAGCTTAATGTTTTTAGATGCGGCGTATCGGGTAACTTCTTCCACATCAAAATCCGGATAGGGAGTTACAAAATCGAAAACTTCTTCTTTCCAGTTTCCAAACCAATCTTCCCAGCCGGTATTCCATCCTTCTATCAGTACACCATCGAAGCCGTGTTTTGCTGCAAAGTCGACATATTTCTTGGTGTTTTCCGTCGTGGCTCCGTGTTTGCCGGTAGGTTTCAACTCGCCTGTATTTTGTGCGTTTTGCGAGCCAGCATAATCCCAGGTTGCTTTTCCAACGTGCATTTCCCACCAAATACCCACATACTTCATGGGTTTAATCCACTCCGTATCTGTGATTTTTGATGGCTCATTCAAATTTAAAATCATTTTGGATGCCAGTATATCCCGTGCATCATCAGATACCATAATGGTTCGCCATGGTGTATTGCATGGTGCCTGCAAATAGGCCATATCGCCTAGGGCATTTGGTACCAGTGCCGATGTGAATGTCAACGTTTTCGGATCTAACGCAAGATGCATTACCGGATAATTGAGTACTGCGGCTTCAAAAACAGCGATATACAGACCGGAATCCGACTTCATCATTATTGGCGATTGCACCCTTGTTTTTGTCATCGGGCCTTTAAAACCAATCCCGTTATTCATGTCGACCTTTTCAACGTCGATTTTACTCAGGCGCGTTTCGTTATAGGCGTATTCCTGACTGTCGAAATCGCCCGGTATCCAGAACGACTTATGGTCGGCAGTCATCCGAAACGTAGAATTTTCTGATTTTACAATAAAGTAGTTCAGATTTTTCTGCCGGGGAAATTCGTAACGAAATGCGACTCCATCGTCATAGGCGCGAAATCTGATATTGAGGATACGCTGCGACGTTGGTTGTACGAGACTTACCAGCCACTCATTTCCGCGATGCGTAATTTCAGCCACTTCACCCAGCACCGGTTTCCACTTTTCGTCGATGACACTTCGCACTTCGCTTTCCATCGTAAAGCCGGACGAAAGCGAACTTCCGTCTTTTAGATCGATGCCCAAATAACTTTTCTCTACAACATTATTACCTTTGTAATCAACCGAATAAAACGGTTTTCCTGAAGCATCAAGTGAAAAATTTAAAACGATATTTCCGGACGGTGAAACCAACGATTGTGCATTCATATTTGTAGCGGCCAAAGCCATAATCAGCATTAAAACTCTTTTCATGATGATTTTTTGAGGAGCCAAATATACGCGGAGTTGCAGCGGTGTACAAATCAAAAACCTACCTTTGCCTCAAATGTATTTCTCATGAAGAAGCTTCTTCTGCTGCTTTTAGTTGTTATGGCTAGTTGTGATGATGGAAATCTTACGGTTGAAAACATCAGCTTTGACGAGGTAAACCTGCAACGGTGCAGCACAAATCCGTTTTTGCTTTACAAAATTGCGGGTGGCGAAACCATGATTATTTATCTGCCACAGGAGTCGGCTTTTGCTAATGAGACTACCGCACCGGAGAGTCCGCGTGTATTTCCGATCAATACCACAAACCGTGTGGTTTACCGCAGCTTCAACGGCAATGTTTCGGCAGGAAACATTTGTGATGTGATTCCGCCTGCGACGCCTACCGTTTCGGAGGAATGGGTTGCACAAAGCGGAACGATTGAAGTCAGCACTGCACTGGTACTTGCCGCGAACCCAAATCTGGAAGGCGGCGAGCGCATTACGGGATACAATCATACAGTTACACTGCGCAATGTAGATTTTCAGAAGCCCGACGGAACGAGTCAGTTTTACACCACTTTCAATCTTGGCAGTTTTGTAAGCACAGAGGGCGTTACCGCTTTCCCGTTCGCATTTGGCACTACGCTGCAACGTTGTGGCGGAAACAAAATTTTTAAATTCATCAATGCAGAAGCTCTAACGTTGGACATCGACCCGTCGCTGATCCCGAATGAAGTTACCGCACCGGGAGTGCCGCGTACGGGCTATACGGGAGCTTCCGGGAACGTTCTGAGTTACCGGTTATTTGCCAATGCCCCGCTGACCGAATCGTATTTTTGCGCGCAACCTGTTCCAACCCTTCCGGTGGTGACGCAAGAGTGGATCGCTGATGCAGGAAGTGCTGCCGATCAGACCGGAGTTATTGAGGTAACAACCACAAGCAGCGGTCCGGGCACTTTTCTACACGAAATACGGATTAAGAATGCGCGTTTGCGCAGTGGCAACAGTTCGTTTATTCTGGCAAGCGACTATTTCTTAGGAACACTAATTACCAACTAATTAGCAAAATTTACTTCGCGTTTTGCTTAAAAATAACTTCGGTAGCACCGACGCCATACTTTCGGTAATCCGCGTCGCGGTACGAGAGGTTGCTGTAGCGGCTTAAAAGGAAATCAAGCTCCGCTTTCAGGACACCGTCGCCGACGCCGTGAATAAAAATTAATTTGGGAGTCCGGTGCTTTATCGCGAGTTCGATGCGGTAGCGTGCCGTTTCGGTTTGAAGCGTAAGAATGTCGAAATTGGACAATCGCGCTGAATTTTTTACCAGTTTTTCGATATGTAAATCGACTTCCGGAGGAGGAATTTCCCCTTTAACTTTAGGCGTTGCCATCGGTTTCCTTTTTACGGGAACTTCCTTTTCCTGCTTAATTTGATTTAAATTAAAGGTCGATTTAACACTATCTAAAGAACTGGTTATCTGATATTTTACAAGCTCCTTTGCGGAAAATGCAATATGAAAACCGTCGGTGGTTTCCACCAGAATGTCGCTACCTTTTACAGAGGTCACGATACCTTCGAGGTCATGATCTAATGCAGCAACTTTATCTCCGGGCTTAAAATCCATGCGGCAAAGTTACAAAGACTTTGGGGAGCCCGTAAATTTTCGTAATCTTTGTGTAAGCAAAAAGCCCTGCCCCCGATGGTAGCAGCAGCAACTGATGCCACTGACTTTTGGCGCCCGCAACAGTGCGGCGACCACCGGAAGCCGCACTGTTGCGAATGGCGGCATTGGCGGCGGTGAAGTTGCTATCGCGGACAGCGGGAAACAGGCCCTATTATGGAACAATACATGTTGCCTTGTCTTCACAAAATGATATTCGGGATTGATTGTCCGGGCTGCGGACTTCAGCGTGCTGTTTGGCTGTTATGCCGCGGCAACTTCGAAGCAGCCTGGCAGATGTACCCGCCGGTTTTCACCACGCTGCTGCTTGCGGTTTCTGGAGTTTTATTTTTAGTTTTCCGCCGGAAATGGCAAGGCACGCTACTGTTGTTTTCTGCATTGTTAAATGTAGTGTTCGTGGCTGTTGCCTATTATTACAAAGTAATCACTAATCTCAATTTATGAACAATCAATTACCAAATGCTACAGCGGTGCTTGTATTGGGTTTATTATCCATACTCACTTGCTGGTGTTACGGAGTTCCCGGCTTAATTCTGGGTGCCGTAGCGCTGTACCTTGCCGGCCGCGATTTGCGGGAATACCGTCAGAACCCTGAAATTTACGGCAATTACTCGACCTTGCGCATCGGCCGGGTATTGTCTATCATCGGTTTAATTTTAAGCGCGCTAACGCTGATCGCTACCATTTACATGGTGGTCGTTGTTGGTGAAGAAGGAATGAAAGATTTTCAGCGCAATCTCCAGATAAAAATGGAGCAACAAGAAGAAAGCGATTATTAAAAAAGGCTGCAATTTAGACTGCACCCAAAAAGTTAGACGAAGTTAATATTAATTTTGATAGTAATGA
>ERZ1066121.124-NODE-124-length-70479-cov-57.085227_pt1 | contig 70479 bp, 65 predicted proteins | sample MGYA00382768_ERZ1066121 | MGnify/ENA primary metagenome ERZ1066121 (study PRJEB33369, sample SAMEA5778351) | biofilm metagenome | biome: Industrial cooling water; feature: Water cooling tower basin; material: Biofilm | place: United Arab Emirates | collected...
AAGACACTGTTTCGGCAGGTTGGGGAGTGTGGCGATCGCAGTTCACCTGTCCCACGGCACTGTAAATCCCCGACCCAGCACTCTCAATACTCGTGATGGCATCGGCGAGCGATCGCCAATCGACTCCACCCGGACCCTCTCCACACAGAGTGCCATCACCAAACTCTTCTCCGGGCTGGTCTGGATTGTAGGTGCCATTGATCTGGTCAATCTGGTCTTGGACTTCAGCGGGCAACTCGACTTCGGCAGATAATTGGTCCATTCCTCCTGTGCCATCGGCTAACCCGACAAACACCAGTCCTTTCTCGTGGGTTGTTAGCCAGGTGCAGGAGCAATGAAATAGTGAACTTGCCTACATTTTTCATTTTCAAGATTCCTCTTGATCTTCTGCATCAAATGAGCTAGCTTTTACTCAGCCATGAGCTAATGTACTAAAGTACACAAGGACTAGTGTAAACAACCTTAAAATTAGCAGAAAACCTCAACAATTAGTGTCATACAAAAGTTGCGTATTGTGAGTAGAAGATTTAATAAAACTCAGAAAGTAGATCTTTATCTCGCTGCAAATGGGTTGTGTACTCACTGTGGTACTCCTTTAGCACCAAATTGGCATGCAGATCATAGAATCCCCTGGTCAAAAGGGGGAATTACGGATGTGACTAATGGTGATGCTTTGTGTTCAACTTGTAATTTGGAGAAGTCTAACAAAATGTCCAATCTGTCAAATTTGCTACCACTAAACTTAAGGCTGCGAGACTGGCAAAATGAATTCTTGACTACGTTTCTAGGCAAAACTATTGATCTAAGAAATCGCAACTTTCTCCTTGTAGCTACTCCAGGTGCTGGAAAAACTGTGGCACAGTTATCCGCAGCCTACATTCTGAAAAGACTTGGGTTGATTGATTGGATTGTAATCTGCGTACCGAGCGATCATCTTAGAAATCAAATGGGCAAAGATGCTAAAGAGCGATTTGATTTTGATCTTTATCATGCTACAGGTTTCTGTAATGTTCGTGACTATGATGGTGAAGTTCTAACCTACGCTCAAGTGTGTGCTAATCCTGGAATTTGGCGGAAAAGATGTGCTGACTTTCGTGTATTTCTGTCATCTGATGAGGTTCATCATCTTGCAGATGATTTAAGTTGGGGGAGTTCGTACACCTACTCCTTCAATGAAGCTAGTTATCGATTATCGACTTCTGGCACGCCCTTTAGATCTGATAACTTACAGATTCCCTGGGTTGAGTATGAAGACAGTGGTGATGGAACATTAACCAGCAAATCTGATTACAGTTATGGTTATGGACGAGCTTTAAGAGACGGGGTTTGTCGTCATGTGGTATTCCCAAGCTATGACAGCTTTTGTAGATGGCTTTATGGTAGTGACGAGTTTCAAGCTGACTTTAAAGCTACATTGAATAAGCAAGCTTCTGCTCAACGGCGGAATACTACTATTGCAGCTGATGGAGACTGGTTTTCTACTGTATTTAAGGATGCAGATTTGCGTCTAAATAAAATTCGTGGTGATGGGCATGATAATGCGGGTGGCTTAGTGGTTTGTAGAGATAAAGCTCATGCGGAAGAGATAGCTAAAGTAATTCAAAAAATAACAAGCAAAGAGCCATTACTTATTACATCTGATATAGATAGCGCATCAGATAAAATTGAAAACTTTGCGAGACAACAAGGTTCATCAGCAGATCGATGGATTGTTGCAATTAAAATGGTTTCTGAAGGTGTAGATATCAAACGACTCAGAATTGCAATTTATGCAACAAATATAACCACTGAAATGTATTTTAGGCAGTTTGTAGGGCGTGTCATCAGAGTTATTGGAAGCTTTGATGATGAAACAGCTTATGTCTATGTATATCCTGATTCAGAAATTCTGGCATTTATTCAACGCATTAAGGAGGAGCGGGATCACACAGTTCGTATTCTTGATGAACCAAAAGATCAACCTTCAGGCAACACAAGTGGGGAAGCTGGTCAACGAGAACCAGAACAAATCAAGTTTTTATCCCAATGTCATCTAGTGGGCAAGAGAGTGATCATTTTTGGGATCATAAACGATATGAACTGGGTAGTATCCTCAAAGTAAGAGATTTAGCTAACAGGATAGGTATTCCAGAGGTGAAGCTAGTTGAAATTGTGAATGAACTGAGGACACAAGATGATTTACTTACAAACTGGTCAGTTCCAGGAGAAAAATCCTCTAATCTGTCAACGAACTTAATAGATAATGGTAATCAGGATCGAAGAACCAAAATGGAGCGCATTCAAGATAAGAAGAAATCTTGTCAGAAACTAGCTAATCGGGTTGCTTATATATCTGAGCGTGAACCAATGGAAATTCACAATGAATGGATTAAACGAGCAGGTAAACGCCCCTCTATTGAGTCTGATTATGATGCAAAGCTCAATTGGTTGAATGAATTACTCAACAATACTAGGAATCACAATGAAAGATAGAGATGTTGAAGCAAAGGAAAATTACCTTCTCAACATTTCTCTTGGAAATCTCTTAAAAGGTGGTTCATTGGGACTTACTGAAGTTCCAAGTCTTATAAAGAAGGTAATTGATAGAGAAGTTTGGAAAAGTATTTATATTCAGCCTACTGGTCAGTATGTTTCATTTAGAAATATTCGTGAATGGATTGAGGCTGATATGCCAGAGGGGTTAGCAAGTGATGTTTCAACTGTTGAGATCCTTTTAAAACTTTCTCCAGAAACATTACTTCGTTTTAGGGAAGTTTTGGCTGAGAAACATTATCGTGCAATTTCACAAGCACCTGCTATTGTTAAAGATTGGTTTTTTAAGGGATTTATTTCTCAAACAAATGCTGCATCATTCGGTAAACTTAATTTATCCAGGGAGGAACAAAGTCAAAATGATTATATTATTGCTGAGATTTCTCGATTCATCGAATCGCAACCTGAACCAGTAGATAAAAAACAAGCCAAAGCATTAGGAAGAAAAGTTAATAAAAAAATCAGAGATTTAAGAGGACTAAAGGAATGTCGCATTACGGGTACTACGACACCAGAGAATGCAGCAGTGGTGCTATCTCAATCTTTTGATAAAGTTTATATAAAACAGCTAGCTGAAGCTCTTTTAAACATTGCATCAACGAATTAAGAGGAAATATCAGAAACCGCATCAGAGCGACGGGCATAGAGAACTATGACGGCTGGGTCTTTGATGGCTGTGGCACTCGCAAAAACAGCTCCGGCACTGCGATCAATCAGCTCTCTCGCAAACTCGGCTCGATTGGGCGCGGCACTACTACTGACCCAACCTTGCTCTCCCGTGCTACCTCCGGCTTCGTGCGCTTCATCAAAGATAAAAATGGAACGGGGTGCCAGGTCACGTAGGAACTCCCGCCAAAACGGTTCCTTGCCACTCTCGATCGTTTGAAGCTGGCTGTAGGTGGTAAAGACAGCATCGTAATTGCCCATCCCTTGCTGCATCAGGCGTTGCATGTCTTCCTGTTGTTCAGCCGGGTTGCCAGTTCGCAGTTTGCTGCCATCAGGTAAGGTCAGTCTTAGATTGCTGTCGGTCGCAAAAACTTTGACTCCACCCTTCCCAATGTCTTGCAGGTCAGCCAACATCGAGACGTAGAGGGTCGGCTTCTGGGTAACAAAGATTGGAGTGTAGCCTTGATTCATGGCATCAACGATCTGACTGGCACAAAAGCGTCCTTTGCCATTTCCGGTCTGGTCGCCATTGAGAAACACTTTGCTCTTGTCCCGTTGCCAGAATGCTAGAGCGTTCGCATCAATTTGCTCGGCGTACAGATATTGCCAAAGTTCCTCTTTGGATGCGTAACCCATGCGCTGCTGGACGAATTCATCTACATTACCAACGGCTGCTTCGAGTTTGTCCAGGGCGATTTGAGCCGCTGTTGCCATGTTTGCTGGAATCAGTGTCCCTGGTGATCTACCTTGACTGTGAGGAATGTAAGCAACATTGAGTGGAGCATCCGGTGACGAATGCTCGGTTTCTGGGGTAGCCATTGTTTGAATCCTTGATTCTGCGTCTGGGTTGGGAGTTACTTGCCCATCCCGTAGGTCAAATCCGAGAGCCAGTTGTCCAGGGTGAATTCGTTGTGTTCTGCCATCCACGCCTGCTGTATGGTTTCGGTGGTTAGAGGAATGGAAACTGGAAACGTCAACCCGTTGCTGATCTCGAATTTCGTTGCCAGTGTGTCGTGGTGCTCCACTAACGTCTCTGCCCATTCCTGCGTCCACCACCACAGAGGTTCGAGTTCTTTCGTCTCGTAATCCTCGTAAAGATTGGGTGACTCCTGGGTGGAGAGGGCTCTCAGAGCTTGCATTAATCGGCGGTGGGTCTGAACCTGATCTTCCCCGCTTTCCTCTAACCACTGGTGGAGCATCCACTGAATTCGCAGCATTATGAGGTGCTGATAATCCCGCCAAGACAACTTGCTCACGCCTTGGGGAATTCTGACCAGAAAGAGGGCTTGATCTCCCTCCTCCTGTGGCTTCCAGACCAGAGGATAGTTCTGGTAGTCCTGATAGGTAGCGGTTTTGAACTGGCTCATGGGGTAGTAATTCCTTCAATGCGTCAAAGGATTTGTAAATCGGGGGAACGTCAGCAGCGGGTAAATCACGGTGGGAATGTCCTCGTCCTTCGATGACAATGACATCAATGGGAAACCCTGCACCCTGTTTGCGGTAAAGGTCGCCCCAAATCGAGAAGTGTTGAGTAACGTTGTAGTGTTGGTAGAGGGCATAGAAGAAGCCTCTGGATTCAATCGAGTTATAGCGGTCGGAGCGCGAGTCTGCATCATTGCCAAGTTTGCCTCCCAAAATCAGTACTGCTCGACCATCATCTTTTAGGGTTTCCAGGGCACGAAGGGCGATCGCGTGATCAACCTGGCGTGTTTTCCGACGATTTCCCGGAATGGCAAACCGTTTAACCTTGCCGTCCTCGCCATGCACAACCCCAAACGGCGGATTAGTCAGGACAACATCGACTTTTACATTGGGTCGGTAAGTGCTGGCATCGTGCTGACCCAGTTGACGATAGCCCCGGTGTTGCAGTTCAGAGAAACGATCGCGGTTTAGTTCATTGGCGATAACCTGGGATGGATTCGCTGCAATCAGCAATGCTCCATTCCCAGCCGTAGGTTCGTAAACTGTGGACTCTGGAGTTACCCCTGCCAAGGTCGAGGCAAGATAGGCGATCGAGATATAGAAATTGCTTCTCTGGGCTGCCCTGAAACTACTTTCAGCCGAAAAATTTACTCAAAAGATGAAGGTTAACCTATATTTGGGTGGGGTTTAGCTTTACAGTTTATGTCTTCTGGAAATCGATACCTGTTGATTGTTGCCTGTTCCCAACGCAAACGAATAGACGATGGGTTACTCCCAGCGATTGAGCGATACGATGGTGGCAATTTTCGAGTATTAAGAAAAGCAAAGCGAGAAGGTGTTTGGACAAACGCAATAGATGTGCTGATTTTATCAGCCAAGTACGGTCTAATTGATGCTGACACGCTCATTGCTAACTATGAGCAGCGAATGAATCGAAGTCGAGCAATAGCCATGAAAGAACAAGTCACCCAGACCTTAAAAAAGTATGCTGTTCAAAGAGCTTATTCTGAGATTTATTTAGAATTGGGTCAAGATTACTACGTAGCTTTGGAGGAAATTACTGAAATCTATTCAGTCTCAAAAGTGATCCATTCACGGGGGCGGATTGGGGAACGTCTAAGGAACCTGAAATGTTGGTTGTTTGAGAAGAGTAGGAAGAACTAGAACTGTCCTTGAGTTTGAAGGATTTGGAGGAATGTATCAGCTTGGACTACCACTTTACAATCCACGCGATCGCGGAAGGCTAAATGCGCTTCGGAATATTGTGGCAGCTGTGTCTGATGAGCTTAGACAGCAACAGTCTGTAGCTCAGGGGATAGTCGATTTTACAGTTAATGATCTTCCAAGAATTCTACGTAACAACACACCTCTTCCTCTTCTAGCTTCAGACACTCAGAACCCCCAGCGTATCAGCCCCTACGATTTTGAAATTCTTGACTTGATCCAGATGCTGAATAGACCCGATGTCTTTTCAGGCGTACGTGAGCTAGTTGATCATCTTGATATTCAAACTCTGAGGGCTTCTTTAGAAGGAGCGGAACTGATAGGTATTGATGAATCGATAGTCGAGACACCCCTTCCTCACAGCACATTAGCTTATCTCAAGTCGGTTGCCTTTCGGATGTATCGACGGGATGATGGCACTATAGACGAAGCAGCCGGACCTATTCTGGATGAAATGCGAATGCAGCTTCGTGATGACGAGTCTTTTGAATCAGAAATTAAATTGCTTGGGTATATTCGGAACAACTTCGTTGCTTACGTTTCAGCCCTGACGGCGTTATCTTTTGGGCGACAACCCTTTGTTGTGCTACACGGACCTTTAGTTAGAGCTATTGGCGGTTTTAGCCAACTAACGTTTGACTATCGAACAGCACATAAACTGCTTAATATTAATTTGTCTGATGCTGGTGAGTTTCAACCTCCTGTCGCAGGTGTAACACCCGTGCAAGGTGATGTTTTCACCACCTATAACTTATCTTTCAATACTGATGAAATTGTAGATGGCGATCGGAATCTGCATCGATTCAATGACTTTTGCTTGCGAAGTTGTGGCAGAAGATGTGCTACAAACAAAGTCTTCCCTGATCGGGCTGTCCCGCCTGATCGACAGAGGGTAACTCAGAAGATGGTCACAGAAAGAGATTACCCTGGGTTTTGTTTATATTTCTGGGTCTTACGATCTTTAGTTGATCTTTCTCGGTTGAGGAGATTAACCATCACCTCGGCAGTAGAAGATGTCTCTGCGGCTACAGAGATGACGCGGCTTGTTCTACCATCTCTATTTGCTACGCCTCAAGCGCTCCAACAAATAAATTCATCCTCTCTTCAGGCGGCACTTCGTGCTACTCATATCAACTACCCAACCCAGCCACATCAAAGACCAGGACTTTATAAGCAAGTTAAAAGCACTATTGAACAGCTTCGATTGTCAGACTCAAATATTTTTTCATATTTATTGGCAGAGGGTCAGTATACGACTCCTGTTCAAATCTATCGCTACCGCACTCGTAATACTTATAGTCAAGTACTAAATGATGAAGGCTTAGGGATTCGCAATGAGTTTGAGAGAATTCTTGAAGCCCTATTTCCAGAGCAAATACAGAACAGTACACATCCAGGATATAGAGTTTTAATGTCCTATGTAAGAACCTCACCGCTTCGAGAACCGATTCGAGTTGAGTATTTTGATCTTCCTCATCTCACGCCTCCAGAAAGAGTTATCGGTCCTGTATATCTTTTGAGCTTACCTTACCAAGAGTATGGGATGCCAGTCATCCTTTACTATGCTGATAAGCTGGCACGAACACCAACCCGTTTGGTTAGAACAATTATCGAGAGAGAATACCTGGATCTGGTTTTGCAAAATCGTTTTAGTGATCCAGTATCAATCATGCGAGTGCTAGGACGATTGACCCGTGGTTATTTACAAAGGGATGGATTGCAATGAAAATTGGAAGCGTTTTTGAGCAAACTTCAACAACTGAATTTGTAGCGATGCTCGATCAGCAATACGATAATGAGCGCCTACTTTTCAGTTACGTTGAACTATCCCCAAATGGTCTTCAGCCCAATTCACAGGGCGAACGCATTATTGCTCGTATTAAAAACCTATGTAAAGAGAACCCGCTTTTAAGCAGAGATCAAGCAGGAATTTCTGCCTCTGTCGATATTGGTGGATTAGGTTTTGATTTCTCAAGACGGTTTACTTACGGTTGGGCTGAGTGTAGTGTCATTGGTGCAATATTCAATGAACGTTTGGATATGAATCGACGTGTAATTGCGCCTAATGCAGAAGTACACACTCCCTCCCGTGAGACTTTGCAGCAACTTTTCTTTAAGCCTTTACCCGCTTATGTTCCATTAGGAACAATTGAAACATTTGGAGCAACGAATGATCAAAGTGTGCCAGTGACTCTCAATGCTGACCAGATGGTTACTAAGCACTTCTGTGTATTTGGCATGACCGGATCTGGAAAAACAAACACATCAGCTAAATTGCTTGAGGAATTAATGGCGCGTGGTCATCGAATGATTGTTTTCGATTCACATGATGACTATCAGAACCTAGAAGTCTTTACAAAGATGTTTCGAGATAGGGATAGAAATGGACATCATACTTCGCCTTCTTTGCCGCTAGCGCATGGTCAAGCTGTCAGAGAAGCTTTAACCCAATTAAATCCAAATCCGTCTAACGGTAGAGTTATGGAGGAGTGTGTATATGAGCGTCTTGCAAGAACTGCATCAGTCGTTTACGAGAATACACCATTACATCAGATTATCGGAGATGCTAATGCTCTTACTCCAAATCTTGTTGCTCAGGTATCGCAACAACATCCTTGGCAAGATCTAATTCGTCATCCACAAGTTGCTCATTTTAGATGTTTTCCTGAACTCAGATCTTATGGACCTAATTTTGTTGATTTCACTATCAACTTACTTGAAGCTTTTCAAAGTGAGGATTTTTCAGCGGCTCAAAAGCGAGGCTTGCGAAACAACATCAATCAACAGGGCAGAGGGTTGCAATATCTACAAAATCTTTGGAGAGCCGTTCATGACGATCAAGCTATTCGCAGGCAAGACACAAGAGATGCTTTAGAGCAGATGATAAATGGTATTCAAGCTATCTATCAAGATGCTTCAAACGGAGGGGCAGTACCGTTAGATCTTGAGCAGTTTTTTCGTCAAGTTGCAGATCGAGCAAATAGTGCTCCACAAGTCGTCTATAGATTATCGCTCAGTGATATTTCAAGTAATCTCAGGAAAGCAATGGTTTATGGAGTCGTAACCTACTTCTTTAGATCCTTCAAGTTTGGTGGATACAGAGCCAAACCTACAGGAAACCAGCAGGCAGCTCATCCAGTACTTTTTGTTCTGGAGGAGGCGCGTTCATTGATACCCAAGTCATCAAGCGATGAAATCGATACATCTGGTAGATTGGCTCGTCGTGCCATGCGGGAAATAGCTTATGAGGAGCGGAAATTTAGTCTCGGTTTTGGGTTAATATCTCAAAAGCCTTCAACGGTTGATCCGGAGGTCGTCTCACAATCCAATACATTTATACTGCATCAACTGAAAAGCCCTGATGATCAAGAATACGTTCGTAGCGTAACTGAAAGTATGTCCAGAGATGAGCTTGAAATGATTAAGAGTCTAGGCACAGGTCGGGCAATAGTAGCGGGTGTTGCCATTCAATCACCTGTTCTGCTTCAAGTTTATCCACGTTATAGCCAGGAAGGAATTCAGGAACCTACTCCCATTGCGGATGCACTCAACTCAGTTCAGCAAATTAGACAACAGCTAAACATTGGGCAAGGAACTTGATGGCTAAAAGACTTCCACCTTTCGTTCCGCTGTTCGTTGCAGATCGCCCGATGAGTTTACAGATTATTAAAGGGCTTCCTCTACAAGAGTACCCTGGCGTATTGATCGGAATTATGGCTCATGCCAATACTACTGATAATTTTCAGAAGGCATTAGCTGAATATCCCTGTGATAATCTTGCGTGTTGCGCTGCGAACAATAATCACCCTTGCCCATTTCAGACACAAGCTCAACGCCGTAGTTGTGCCAAGCGTATTTATATTCTGAACCATACTATCAAAATGTGTGACTCCGGCATGTTTACGAAAGAAGGAGCGACATTAACCTATGAGGAACTTTTCAAATCTTATGAAAGGATGGGCGTAGAGTTTGGAGTAATGATTGATGTTTTTCGAGATTCAGAAGAAACAATAAAGAGTGCGAAGGAAGCCCTAGAAGCATATAAACCGCATGAACGAAAGAGAAATAGGTTTGAGCTTGTTGTTGTAGCGCAAGGTCATGATACAGATGAGTACATTCATTGCTATAAAGAATTAAGAAAATTGGGATTCAAACATATTGCTGTAGGGGGACTTCTTCATCGTCGAGAGGATGCTGTAAGGTTAGCTGTAGTTCGCGACCAAAATATGTTGTTTGAGACTCTCACAAGATTACGAGAAGAGTTTCCAGATGATTGGCTATTTGCATTAGGTTGTTTACACCCCAACCGACTTCCAAAATTTCAAGAATTAAAAGTTTGGGCTGACTATAAGGGGTGGATCTTTCAGTATGACAAAAAAGATGTGATTTTGAATCAATATTATTTGAGTTTTGAAACTGAGTATTTAAGTAGCCTAAAAGGACGCAAATATGCCTCGTCTAAGAACCAGATAAAAACCTTACTAATTAACCGCAAGAATTTGGTAGAAAGACTTAGTGATTTAACTCAAATAATTTACAAGGAGCGTAGAGAACTAAGGGCAGAGTTAGCTCTACTACATAGAACTTTAGAAGCTAGCAAGTCCGAGATCGCTGAATATGTTAAGCTGTTAACTACACGTAGTTTATTTAGCAAGTCAGAGGAGAAAGTAATAAGCCAAGCACTTTCTTCTTTTAATGATTCAAATTCTGAAAAGAGTAATTTACTGCTTAAAAAAATTGGAGAAACTCGCAAGTTAACCATACAGATAGACGAGGTAAATAAAGAATTTGAGGCTTTAAACATTCTAATTGCAAAACAACTAGGACAATTGCTGGAGAAAGGTTCTGATCTCTCAGAAGAAATCAAAACGCTTTGCAATGAAATTAAAGATTTGATTGCAACATCAGAGCAAGAGCACCGATTGAAACAAGTTCGTCATAACATTACAACTGATATTTTAAGCAGAATTTAATTTATTGGGCGCGATCGCCCACTGGCTCAGAACGCTACCGCTATTCAGCAGCAGGTTCAAACATTGCAAACCGAGAGTGCCAAGAATGAACAGTGGAATGAGATTGGATGAATCAATCCCTTTACTTTTATTGCGATTGAAAAGTTGCATGATGGGGTGAAGGAATGAGTGCTAAGTAAGTCCAATTAGGATTGATAAGATGAGATTGCCCTACGACTGGCACCGGAGTATCCAGATAACAGTCCTAAACCGCGTGCAACACCCGTATTGATGACATGGAAGATTGCCATCCCGCCCCCAGCGGCGAGAGCGAGAGCGAGAGCTGGAGCAAGGATTGACATGATCACCAGAAAACCTAAAGTATCAGTCGCATTAGCGTTAACAACTACGACTGCTGCCAGTCCTACAATGATGTTGTAGCTGACCTTTGCCAGTCCCATCGCGAAGAAACCTGTCAGCCAAGCCCAGAGGGAACGACCATCGAACATGAAGGCACCTGCAACCGCGAAGGGTGAGATCAGTCCCGTCAGGAGCATGGCGATTTCTAAGATATTGGTAAAGCCCCACTGAAATGCCCAGAGAAAGACTCGTGCCACATCTTGAAAGGCTGATCCCATAAACCCACTTAAAAAGCCTGCGATCGCACCTGTTCCCGCGCCTGCTAAATCTCCCCCTTGCAGTTGCCCTTCAGCGGTTTCAACTGCCCCTTGAATGCCGCGCTGGAGAGCTTGCACTCCTCCTAACAGGTTTTCAATCGCAGGAAACTGAGAACGGGCAGCACCCAGAGTCTCTTCGACTTGCTGATTCGCAGCTTTGAGACAATCAATTTGCTTCTGCCCCACCATGCCATAGCACTGACTCAGTTGGGCACGAATTTCGCCCATGATGGCACCCTGATTAGCAGCAGCGGCGATCGCGTCTTTCACCCGCACTTCCGACAATTGCACCTCTAAAATCTGATTAGAGAGATTATGGATCACACCTCGAAGTGAACGAACACCACCTGCTAAAACATAGCCATTGTTGGCTAACAATCCACACAGAATCAGAGCTAGAACCATACTTTGCAATGCCGCAGAATAATCATCTTCATCTACCATGCGTTTGACAAATTGCAGCATGAAAAAGACTAATGCACCTGCGGCGAACAAGCCGGAGTAGTAAACAAGGGTAGTGAAGAGGGCGCTGTCAAATGCCGTTAGCCAATGACGATTCCAGGCTTCGGCAACATTGGTTGCAGTTTTGATGCCTTCTTCTAAAATCCGGTTGGCTCCGGCGACTGCCAGTAAAGATGTAGTAAACATAGCGTTTGTTTATTGAGAATTATCCATACCCTATCGACCGTTTCTGACAGAGATATGGCACGGACCAAAAAAGTTGTGACTACTTGATCATTCCAGGTAAGTAGAAGCTGGCAGACGATCTCAAAACGTGATCAGCGGTTGCCATCGTCTCCGCGTGTTTCGCTCGATTCTCCTCATCCAACGATTCAGAGATGTTGGAGGTAACAACTGCGTTGGCAGCATCTTGGGCACGTAGCGCCATCAGTTGGCACTCACTAGAGAAGACTGATTGGCTTGAATTGCAGCTAAATTTTTCATCACATCTTGACTCACGTCAAACCCCTGCGCCTCCGTTGCTTTCTGCTGAATACTTTGGAGGGTTTGAGTTGCCGCTTCCATTTCCTGTTTCATGGCTGCTTGTCCTTCAGTGCTAAGGACGGTCGCTGCCATCCCGTGATTCTGAAGTCTGTCCTGCTGAAATTTGATGGACTGTGCCAAGGGTATGGGGTTGATGTTGAAGCGATCGATCCGTTGAGCTTGAGCAGGTGGAGTTCCGGCTGTTGAACCCTGGACGACCTGCTGATCCACAGATTTATGGCTTTTGAGAAAATCAGGTAATTGTAATGGACCGTAGATTGCACCAGGGGCATCAGCGGGAGGTAATTCTTCTCCATCTCCAACCGTTCCGTCGGTGTCACCACCCGGTGTTCCACCGCCGCCCCATTGTTCATCCCAGGGTTGCCGTCCCCCGCCAAAAATCCCACCAAACACATCGCCTAAAATTCGTTGGAAAACTTGGGTGAACACCTGGAAGTATTGTTGCAATTGCTGTTGGAACGGAGCAAGAAACGAACCCAGTGTACGATTGATTCCTCCCAGAACATTATCAGTGGGTTGCATGATGCTGTCTTGAACGGTATCGATCGCCCCTTCAACCTGTCGGATTGGGCTGGTGATTGTGTTTGTTACTTGTCCAATCGTTTGCTGAATAGTATTGCTCAAGCCGTCCAGCACTCCAGCTTTCGCAAACTGGGGAAAGAGGGTGTTGACGAATACTCCTAGAGTTAGGGCAAAAATGAGCAATCGAAATTTGGCTTGATTGACTTTAGGTTTTACATCTTCAGACATTTGCTAATACCTTTGCGGGAGTCGGAATTACATCAGTCGGTGTGGCATCGCGCCCAATCTCCTCCAGGCTGCGACCACTCCGAATTGCTGCGACATAGAGGTCTGCAAACTTTGCCATTGCCAGCAGTTTGTCACCGTGATATTGTGCCAGCACACGAGCACGGGCGAGTTGTTCATCAGGGTTATTAGCAACGGCAGCGATTTGCACCGGACTGGGGTAGTAACGGCAGTAGGTGTAAGTGCCATCGATGTCGAGCAACCAGTTGGAGTAGAGTTCTGACCGTTTGGGAAAGAAGAACTCACTGGCATTGCGGGCAATAATCGTGCGATCGTAAGACAACCATTTGATAAATGCCTCGATCGCCAGTGGTTGAATCCGTCCAATCAGGCGAGTATTCATGTTTTGCATGATTTGCTGCCCTGCGACAGAGTTCATGATCGTGTCCGGGTCTTGAGCCGAGAGAAACACTCGAATCCCCGACTTGACTCCATTGGCACAGAGGCGACCGATCAAACGAGCGATCGTGCTAAACGCAAACAGAATTGGCGATTCATCAATGAAGAAGATGGAACGGGGAGAAGCCAGGGCACGACGCAGAGCCGCAGAGTAAGCACTCAATGAGAGAATAGCAGCTTCATTCTCGTTCGATAGGTTCCGCAACGCAAACACCAAGAGTTGGGCATCCGTTGGGAAAGAAGAAGGACGACCGATCGCCCGTCCAACTCGCGAGTTCAGCTAGTATTCCAGTTGCAGCAGAATTTGGGATTGGGCATTACGGATTTTCTCGGTATTCGATTCCACTTGCAAACGTTCTGGGGTGCAGAATTCCAAAAAATCTCGCAGAGTTGGGTTTTTTGCCCAAGCGACCGATCCCAACCTGTACGTTTGTACAGATTCTTCAGATAGATCTTATGCACTTAAGTTAGGAGTAATTTGATTGGCGTTCTTTTGTCTTTCCTCAAGTGAAGGAAGTTTACTAGACAAGTTAGATGCTTTCTGTCTATATGGGGACTTTAAGCAATAATCTTTTGTTGACTTAGGCTCTTCTATTTCAAGTCCACATCTCCAACAGACCGTATGGCTAGGATCTGTAATTACCGCTCCACACAAGTAATGTCGTTTGACTTGAGTATGAATCTCTAACAAATCTTTAATGCCAGTTTCTAAACCAAAAACTGCATTTAAACGATCAACTTGACTTTCAAGCAGATACTTAGTTTTCTTCTTGTCTTTCTGCCGATATGAAGGATCACAAGCTTGTTGAGCATCTGGTACTAATCCAAAATTGCTAAGGCGTATCGCTGCTGCTTCATAACTAACCCCGAAATGCTCGGCGACTAGATGAACAGTTAGGTAACGGACATTAAGGGGATTAGAAATCAATCTTTTCACTGAATCTTTAGGCATTAACAATTCTGCTGCAAATCTCTCTGCATTCCATTCAAATGCTTCGGTGGAGTTATCTGGTCCACACAAAAAGCGTGTTGAATTGAAGTCATACAAATAGTGATAACATTCATGGGCAATTGTGAATCTTTGTAGAGCTATGGGATGGCTTTTGTTAATACCAATCAACCCAAAGTCGTCTTCCTTATAACAGAAGCCGCGCAACTTCATGTATAGATCACTTGGAAAGCTTTCAAAGGAGACAGAAATCCCTAAATTTGCCGCTACCTGATATACATTGATAGGTAACTTGTATAATCTATGCTGATTGATAACATCCCTAGCTCTACCTTCCAAAAGAGAAGGAACAGCTTTCCTAAGAGATTGCTGTTTACGGATCTCGGAAAGGCCTGATAAGTTCGTGTATTGACCGTTGCTTCTTCCTCTAGCAAGAGGAATACTGGTCAGGTGCATGGGTTTATTTTGAATGCTTTTATGTAATCTAATTGAGTCTAAAACAAATGCGATGCTATCTCGGAGGTCAGTCTTTTCACTTGAGTAATCCAAATAGCTAGCACCAAAATACCCATTAAAAATGGAATGACTAGACTCGCTATATAAACAAAGAAGCCCAAAAATCTCCTTAAAATGCCCCTGGATGTTTCCAGCTTCAATTTCTTCTAGCGTAGACCCAGAAATCTTAATAAGGTTAGCTACCTGCTCAGGAGACAATCTTCTAGCCTCCCTAACCTCTCGCAAACGTGCCCCCACTTGAGATGAGGCTTCATGATGTATTGTATTCACTGTCATCACTAAGCCTCCCCTTCAAATCAGCAGAGAAGCAATACACAAGTACCATGCTATAAATAACGATTATACTAGGTGGTTGTCAGCTTTGCTAGGCAAACAACGAATTAGGTATACCACTAAATGCGGTGTAGAATTCAAAAAAATAAGATTTTTTTCTGCTAAATCTGGTGGCGATAAGAATTCTGTACTAGAATGTAGCTTGACGAGTTAAATAAGGATCATGCCTCAAACTCCTCCACCGCTAGATCCAGACGATTTCCCGTTTAATGGGGATGACCAGAACGGGTACAGTTTCTCAGAAAACTTCTGCGAGCAACTTGGCTTGAATTATGAGGATGAGAGTTATCGGGAGCAGGGAAATTTCTATTCTGAAGCGGATCTTACGGTTGGGATGGAAGTTTTATGTATTTTGAGGGATTCGGATGAGCCATTAACTAAAAAGCAATTGGCGGTAAGGCTATATCCAAAAATTTTCAGCAATAACGTCAAGCATTGGCGGGATGAGTATGGCAAGTGGTGGAATATCACCAAGCAGATTCAAAAACAGTACGTTGAGGATGTGGCAAGGCAGCTTCGTGCCATTAACCAGCAAATTTATTGTGCTCTTGATGAGATTTTGAATCAGAGTGAGCAACTGGAATATCTGAAAACAGTAAGTCTAGCTATTCCAATTACTACAGATAGCAAGGGTAGGGCAAGGTACGTTTATCAGGGACCAGACGCACCGAAATCGCCGGAAGTACTAGAGATGTTTTATGTATGGGCGGAGACTCATCAAGCTAAAAACAGCCAGTTGTTAAGCTTGGCAAGAAAAATATGTCAAAGTTCCAACAATCAGTCTGGCTCTATGCTTGATCCTAACGACATACCTGGCTTGGAGGAAGATCAGCAACTTGATTTAGGATTTGATTTTCTGCAGTAGATGAAAACGAGATGAAAGAAAATCCAGATTGTTGAGGACGAGCGTAACCTTAGCTCGTTTGTCCGTTCTTGTTTGGAATCTGAAGGATTTGAATGTGCGATCGCCCATGATGGCGAAGAGGGGTTACGGCAATTTCAGTATCGACAGCCCGATGTTGTTCTGCTGGATCTGAATTTGCCCAAACTCAATGGGTTGGAAGTTTGCACCCGAATTCGTCCGAGTAAGTCAGTCAAGAAAGATCCGTTTATCGTCATGATGACGGGTAGAACCTCCCCCATCGACCACATCGTTGGTTACTCAACCGGAGCCGATGATTACATCGATAAACCTTTTGAACATGAGGAACTCATCGTTCGATTACGTGCTGTCATGCGCCGTTCCATGCGGCATCAGCCCGAACAACGAACCATTGAAACACCTCATTTTCTGATCGATTGTCACAAGCGAGAAGTGTTGGTGCAACACGACAATGGAGAGATTGAGCAACCTGCCTTATCTCCCGCTGGCTTTGATCTACTGGTTCAGTTTGCCGCACATCCCAAACGAGTGTGGACTCGATCTGAGTTGCTTGATCACTTAAAAGGGTCTGACTTTGCAGGGGACGACCGCGCGATCGATACTTATGTCGGGAGACTGCGGAGTAGAATCACGCCTGCTGATGCACCGCGCGCACCGAAGGTCAGCGAAGCTCTCGCTACATCAAAACCCATGTCGGAATCGGTTACAGTTTTGAAGATTGTTAGTCACCATGAACCTCAGAGTAAGATTATTTCTCACTAACTTCCTAGTGCTATCACTAGGCTTGGGCAGTGCTGCAACGATTGGTTATAGCTACAAAGCCTTTCGCTTTCCAGATAAGTTATTGCAGCTAGAACAGCAGACTAATTTCCCTCCAGACAGCATTCTTGTTGATCGAGAACTGTATTTCAAAACGCTTGACTTATTTTATAAGGTCAACAATCAAGGTACAGTTTTGGCGCTGCTCTTCAGCGTTCTCTGTGTAGGTTCTCTATCTTTCTGGTTACTGCGCTCCATCTTGCTGCCACTTAAGCACATTGAGCAGGTAGCGAAGAAATTTAATGCGGGTGATTTGAATGCCCGGATTCTACCCAGTCGAATTTCTGAAATTCGTCACCTTGAGTTAACGCTCAATAGTGTGGCAGATCGACTGCAAGGGGTAGAGGAACGCCGCCAGGAATTGATTAGCGATTTAGCTCATGAAATGGGCACTCCCTTGACAGTCATTCATGGTTACTTAAATCGCTTGAACACAACCAACTTCGAGTTGTCCCCGAACATACGACAACAACTGTATGAAGAATCTCTACGGATGGTGCGATTGCTGGAGGATTTGAAAGTCTTGTCGAAAGTGGAAGCAGGTCATCTTCCCTTACACTTGCAGTCCTTCTCGCCCTTACCCATGATGCAGTGGGTGGTCAAATCCTTGCAGATGAAGGGTTGGCAAACCGATTGTCTGCTTAAGCTGGAATGTCCTAACCACTTGCCCAAAATCTTTACGGATATCGATCGCTTCAAGCAAATTCTGACCAATTTGATCAGTAATGCGCTGGCATATACGCCAGCAGGGACTGTCACCATTCGTGCCTGGGCAGAGCGGGAGTTCTTACAGCTTGAGGTACAAGATACAGGCATCGGGATTGACCCGAAGGAGCTACCATTTGTGTTCGATCGCTTCTGGCGTTCTCCCTCGTCTCGGCATCTGCGGGTCGATGGCAGTGGGATTGGCTTGGCAATCACCAAGCGACTGGTCAAAGCGATGAATGGGGAGATTGAGGTGACAAGCCAACTTGGGCAGGGAACAACCTTTCGGGTATCCTTTCCGCTCGATGCTCCAGCGTCTTCTCGCTCAGGGGCAGGGCGATCGCGTTAGCCTCAACCAAGGTAAGGTATTGCTTAAAGCATTGGTAGAAAATTTGACTCAGCCATGTTAATTTAGTTCAGCCGTTCTAATAGCTCGATGAATGACCCGGACTCCTTTCGACCAGTTTTGTAAACGCTTATTCGAGGAATTTTTGAGTTCTTTGGGAGAAGTGCAACTGAACTTGGAGGTGCCGGGGGAGCCACGCTTTGTCGATGTTTGGTTTATGCCAAATGCTCAAAGTGATTTTGATGGGTCATCTCTGGGCTTACTGGGTCAATTGGTGACAACTCCCTGTTTGATTGAGCCATTTCGGAACCCTCCAACTTCTGCCCAGATCCGAAACTGCCTGCTAAAACTGCTGCTTGTCGAAGCCGATTTTGGACGCAGAGCCAGACGCGCAGATGAACCACTTCCCGATGCGGCACTCCCCCACCTCTGGATTCTGACTCCTACGGCTGCAAAGCTGCAATTGGACGGGTTTGGGGCAACTGCCAACGAAGATGGGGGGTTTCCTAGCATCTACTTTATGCCGCTCCACTTCAGAACGGCAATTGTTGTGCTCAATCAACTGCCTCCAACACCTGAAACTTTGTGGTTAAGGCTATTGGGTAGAGGGACAACGCAACGACAGGCGGTAGAGGAAGTATTGGCATTGCCTAGAAATGATCCCCAACGGGCGATCGCGCTGAGGTTATTGGTGGGCTGGAAGATTACTATAGAAGCAAGTGGCGAAGTTGATGCGGAAGACCGGGAGGTTGTGATGACGCTAGCAGAAGTTTATGAAGAATTGTTGGAGCGAGAACGCGAGGCTGAGCGTCGGGGCATCGAACGTGGAATGCAGCAAGGAAAGCAATCGCTGGTTCTTCGCCAGCTTCACCGACAGCTAGGAGAGCTACCCCTGCCTATTGAGACACAAATCGGTAATTTATCTCTAACTCAATTGGAGTCCTTAGCGGAGGACTTACTAGACTTCTCTAGCTTATCGGATTTAGAAGCATGGTTGGCAGCGCAGGAACAGTAGGCGACCCTTGCGGTAACGGCGAAGCCACGCACTGGTTCTTTGTAAGGAAAATGAGAGCGTTATGATGAGAAGGATCGTTAACTCGCGTGATTTAAGCGCCCATGAGTGTACTCATTTCGGATGAAATCTTGCAAGCCGCCCAAATGACGGATGAGGAATTGAAGCGCGAACTTGCGGTGTTATTGTTTCAACAAAAGAAGCTGGGACTGAGCAAAGCACGGGAACTCGCAGAAATGCCGTTGATTGAGTTTCAACGAGAGTTAGCAAATCGAGGTATTGCTGTGTACGACGATGTGGCAGCCTTCCAAACCGAAGTGGAGAATTTGCGGACGTGGGGTGACTTGTGACGGTCGTTTGTAACACCTCGCCCATCACGAATTTAGCTGCGATCGCTCAACTTGACCTACTCCACCAGATTTATGGTGAAATTGTCATTCCTCAAGCCGTTTACACAGAACTTGTCGTGCATCCTGTGCCAGGAAGTAGCGAAGTTCAGACACTCGAATGGATTGTACTCCAATCAGTCACTAATTCTGCTCAGGTCGCCCAGTTGCGGCAAAGTGTTGACGCGGGTGAAGCCGAAGCGATTGCTCTGGCACTCGAACTGTCAGCAGAGCGATTATTGATTGATGAAGCAACGGGACGAGCGATCGCCCAACAATTGGGGCTGAATATTACAGGCGTGCTGGGTGTTCTCCTGATTGCTAAACAACAAAAGCGAATTCCAACGGTCAAGACATCATTAGATGCCTTGGTGCAACAGGCGGGATTTCGAGTTAGTCCTGCTCTTTATCAAAGCGTTTTGAGTATGGCTCAAGAATAGACTGCCAAGGGGTACTGCGATCGCACCCGTTCATGATCTGATTCTTCACCTTAGAATATCGCGTAAACCACTACCTCAAACGGGGTGAAACCCGCTCCTATCTTTGCCTCCATCGGTTCTACTCAATCGTTACCATGAGTAATAGAGGTCATCGAAGTAACAAGCAGCATGAAGATTCAATCATCGGTTTTGGTACATCTGGGTTTTGGTAAGTATGTGCGCTCTGATCAGGTGACATCGCTGTTGCCTGTCGAAGAGGAGCGGGGACCGGGACGGCGGACGTTTGTATATCTGGAAGGGCAGAAAGACCCGATCGTGGCTTCCCGTGCGGAAGATACCATTGTGCGGGATTTGGTGCAGGAGCCGCGTGAGGTGATTCAGTCTCGCCAGCAACAGGAGATTTTGACGGACTTGCTTCAGGATTTGACGAAGGTCAATTCTACGGTGCGTCGGATTAGCCGCGATGAAGGTGGATTGGATCTCGACCAGTTAGAGCGTCGGATTCAGCGGGTTTTGGAAGCGTAATTTTTGTTGAAAGAATGAGAGGAGCGATCGCATTGTTTGGGACGAGAATTACGGTGGAAAATGCTGTGCCTACTGCCCGCTGACAATCACGACAATGATAATTACCCATTGACATTGGTGCGACTGAGCACTCGTAACGCACAGCCTTGACCATACAACCACCTATAAAACGGTCTAGCAAAGAATACCTTTGCATAATCTGCGGCGGTTAAGTTGTCGATTTTTTAGGGTGAGCTAAATCTCGATGCCATATCGATCTAAGATGTCGATGACTGTTGCCATATTGAGTGGTTGGCCTGATGGCAACTGACTGAGTTCTTCAAAATATTTCTCCAAACCAGCAGGCATTAGCATAATTAGCATTTTGGCTGGTGTTTCACCGACAATCGTAAAGGCGTGTCGCGTATTACGGGGTAAATAAATGGTTGTACCCGCGATCGCTTGAACAGTCTCCTCACCCACCTGAAACTCAACCTGCCCTGCCAACACATGGAACGCTTCGTATTCGTTGTGATGAAGGTGCAGCGGAATTCCCACTCCTGGTGGATTGCAATTCTCAATCAGAGCATACTTGCCTGCCGTATCCTCACTCGCCAAAATCACTCACTGGTTGTCATCACCCAGTACATTTAGCTGCTTACCCTCTCCATCTAGGTGCCCCTCGCGCCTTGAATAAATGTACTTATTGTTACGTTTTCCTCCCTATCTCGTTTCAAGATTATTAGCGCTTGCCAATCGTTCAGTTGTTGAAGTAAAAAAGGCATAGAGGCTTTGCTCTAAGGATGATATGACCCGTCTGGCATCGTTGCACCTTTAAGAAAGGCAGCCTCTAGATCGGACTTATCCACCCTGGCTCCCTCCAGATTTGCTCCTACTAAATAAGTTCCTTTCAAAGTTGCACCGCTTAAATTAGCATTTCTCAAATTTGTACCACTTAAGTTGGCACTACTCAGGTCGGCACAAAGTAAGTTGGCACTACTGAGATCGGCACTACTGAGATTAGCTTGCATTAACTGAGCAAAGCTAAAATTGCTATGCCTGAGATTAGCTCCACTCAGTTTAGTTTGGTGTAGGTTTGCTTTACTTAGGTTGGCATGCTCTAAGTCTGCATTGCTTAAATCTGCTGCATCTAAATTGGACTGACTTAAATCCACCTTTGCAAGCTGAATTTCAATCAACTCCGCACCAGGAGCATCTAAACCTCTGAGGGGAACCCTATCTCCATTCAAATCCTGAAGCGCAATAATTCTGGCGTAGCTGACTTTTACGCCGTGAGCTGCATCAATAACGCTCCAGGCTTGATAATGAAACTGTTTCTTGCGATCGGGTGATTCTTTGACAAATAACGCCAGCCCAACGACGATCGCAATCGCCTTGCTACCATCCAAAACGTGCCCAAGTTGAGAATCTGGATCTGTTACCCAAAGAATTACCCCCATTGTCAAAACTACAACAGTTGCAATAGCCCAAGTGGGGGTTTTCCAAAACGTGTCAATGATGCTTTTACCAACATGTCTAGGGCTGGTGCTCCATCTACGACCCGATAAGCGCTGCCTCTTTCGCTTGAGGTCTATACGATTCTCCCTAAGCTGCTGAGAATTTGCGGTTGAAGGAGTTCCGACTGGCGCAGAACCCTGGGCAGCGCTCTGTAACATTTGAGCAGCACCCTGTAACATTTGGTCTGAAATAACGTTGAAAGCATCTGTCCAAGCTTGTTTTAGTTCAGGTGTCCATGCGGTCTGCAACTGCTGTTCCAGGGTAGTGAGTAGGGCTTGCCCTACCGCAGGATATTGTTTTGGAAGAGATCCATAGCCCACATGCCTTGCTCCCAGAGCACTCAAAACCTGCCTTAGCGCGTCTGGATGGCGAAGATTTTCAATTACCAGTACCAGTGAGTTCAACAATTTATTTTGCTGTTGTGCCATATTCACATGGGCAAACAGGGGTTTGACCTCTGGGTGGGCTTGAAACAGGTTTTCGTAAAATTTGGCTGCAAACTCTTCAGCATGAAGTTTAACTTGCTCAAAACTGCTCTCAAGCAGTTCCACAGGCAATTCTTCCAGTTCCACCCTGGGTGTTTCCTGAGCTTCCGTTTGAGTAGACAGGGTTGCAGATAGATGAGCCGGTGGACTAGTTTTTGCAGCAACTTGAGGCTCTGGTTGCGATCGCCCTTCCTCTTCATGAACCCTCGCCGCTCCCTGCAACATTTGAGTTGTGATGGCTCCATAGGCATCTGTCCACGCCTGCTGGAGATCTGGCGACCATTCGTTCTGGAGGTACTGCTCAAATGTTTGGAGCAAGACGTGCCCGACCGCAGCATAATACTGAGGAATGGCTCCATACTTGACGTGTCTGGCTCCCAATGAATTCAACACCTCTTTGAGCACCTCTGGATGACGAAGGTTTTCGACAACCAGGACTAGCGCATTCACCAACTTCTTTTGTTGGGATGCCATATTTGTATCAGCAAACAAAGGTTCTACTTCTGGATGAGCCTGAAACAAGTTTTCGTAGAAACTGGCAGCGAATGTATTCGCCTGGGGTTTAATTCGCTCAAAACTCTGTTCTAGTAACTCAATATTGAGGACCATATCAATCACAGGGTTAAATTCTCTAATTCCTGCCACACCGCTGCCATGAACTCATCAGTATTGGTGATGCCCATTTCTCCCAATGCTTTCCATTCTTCGCTGCTGTAATCTAAGTCAAGACCCATAACATCTTGAGTCCAGTAGGTCAGTTTTGATGGATGCTCGATTAATTCATAAGTCATCTTGATCAATTCTGCTCCAGAGATATTATTGGTTCTGCTTCTGGTTGCCAAACAAAACCTCAAAAGCTTTGCTAATTTGCTGTCTGGTGGAACTGCAATCAGAAAAGCCATGTTTTGAGCCAGTAGAAATTTGTCTAACTTCACGGTGTTTATCGTCCTAAGATCGCTCACGTTGCAATTCACATTCAATCCATGTCCTCAAACAACTGATCGCCTCGATGCAGTCTGTAAGCCATTTGATAAGTTTGCTCCTGCGATCGCATAGTGGGAGTGTGAGCCGCCAGGTACCGCGAGGCAGCAACCAGAACGTTAATTCCCGCCGGAGAGTAACCCAAGTAGGAATATTGGCGAAAAGCAGCTTCAATCTCCTGGATCACATGGAATTGTCGATCTTCGCGTAACGACAATTTTCCCAGTAGCGCTAAGAGTCGTTCTGGCTCACCTCCGCTATATAGATACGATCCAACTAATTCTCCGACTCGATTCACTTGTTGCTGCCGATCCAATAATTCTGGTAATTCCTCTAGTAACTCTGCTGGGGTTTCGACTGTCTGATCCGGTTTGGGCAGGCGAGCAGCGGGGACGTTGAGAAAGCGATTGAGATAGACACTCATGGCTGCATCAAACACACCCCGTAGCAACTCTAGCGATGGAACTCGCCTCATCCCTTGATGCACCGCATTGGCAAACGTAAAGGTATGGTGGGCACTATCCCAATCGTTAAAATCGTTGTTTGTACTAAATTGGGCAATTCGCAGGGCGGCAGCATAGGCGACAATTCTTGCCAATGCTACTTCAGCGCATCCTTGTCGCAGGGCAGACAAGAGGGCATCTGCGATCACCTGGGCATTGTCACCCAGCAAGATGGGAATGAGTTGGTCGCGATACTTGTTCTCGTCCAAACTAACGTCACCAGTCCCGCTATTTCGCTGAGTTCTTCCTGCGGCTAAAGCAACGGGTAACGCTTCAAACGCCTGGTGCAAAATTGCCACTAAATCCACCGGCGATCGCCAAGATCTAGACTCTTCCATTCGAGAGGCGCTCGTATAGCCAGACACTAAGCTGGTTAAAACGAGTTCTACATTTTGCCAATTCGTCGTGTCTAAAGCCTCTAATGCTTTATTGGTAAAGTCTAGAGAATGTCCAACACTCATGTATCGATGGTCAGTTACCACTGTAAAAAGCATCTGAGCCAACTGAGTTTGAGAGGCTCCTGCCTCGATCGCTGAAGCTAAACAACGTTCTGCACCTTCTGCATCTCTGACTTCCACAAACTGACGAAACCAGCTTTGTAGAAGCGGGATTTTGTCGGGATTGTTGGAGCTAGGTAGGGGTTGAATGGGAAATCGGGGTGGTTGATTACTGGTATCTCTAGCAACGGCAGCTAGACCATGATAAATTGCACGAGGCTTGTCTTCTTCATCGAGATAGGGCAACAGGTTCATCATGCAAGTGTGAATCGTTAAACCTGTATCCCAACCGCTCTGTCGATAACTGACCCCAAAATCTAATCCTATCTGAAAGGCTTCAGTGATGTGGTTCTCATGCTTTAGCAGCGCAATAACCGATTTACCAATGATTAGGGGAATCCCTTGTTCTAAGCCATCTTGAAGACGCTGGCGATGATGCGCGACTGGATCAGCATGAACGGCAAGATCAACCCAAACCTCACGATCGCGAATTTGCACAGAAAAAGCAGGCAGGTCATCTGCCCAAGAATCAAACGTTCCGCCGCTCATGACATCAAAGCGGGCGTAGTGCCAATCGCAGGTGAGCATACAATCTTTCACCGTGCCTCGATGGAGCGGAAAACCCATGTGGGGGCAACGGTTGTCTACAGCATAGATCATGTCATTCTCATGAATCAGTAGAATTGTATGTCCAGCGATCGCGACAACTAATCGACCTGCTTCACACACATCACCCACAGAGGCAGCCCGAACAAAATTTTCTGTTTGAGTGTGCATTTGTATTCCCCCTGCTTGCTTAGAAGATCTGGTGGCTGAATCGAATGTGTAGCTCTCTCTACTTTTGCCGTAGGCATCATCATGTACAGGTGATAGTTGCAAAGGCTGTGCAACCAGATCCAGTGCAGATCTGTTCTGTTGTTATCACGCGCGTGGGCTGCTGACCTACATATGGATCTCTCCGCCAATAAACTGAGTTAGAAAATCCCTTAGTTCTACAAAAAGCATCAGCAGCAGGTTGTCCACAGTCTTTAGCCCAATTCAAGCAAATATCAAGGCGGTAACCCTTCAAAGCAGGAGGTGAGAAAACCTGCTTGTAACCGAGATCTCCAGAACATGTGATGTATTTAAAGCCCGTACAATTAGGACCATTACAAACCACATTTCTGTCTATGTCATAGACACTGGTTATCAATCGTGTCCTGCCGATATTAGATTCTGCACGAAAGTCCTTCGCACCCGTGAATCTCCATTTCTTACAAAACATGTCGGCGACTGGTTTACCACAGTCCCTAGCCCAATTCAAGCACCAGTCAAGACGCTCTTCTCCATCCCCTGTTCGTGGATTATTGAAGGTTCGATCTTCCGCTAGTGCCTCAGAAGCTAATGATAATAGGGCAAGAATCAACACAGAATTTCTAAGAAGAGATTGCATAATGAATAACGGCTCTAAACGACGACTTTCAAGACTATAGGTTCATGCAATTTATAGCTTTACTCAATCCCTCAATTTGCTTCCGTCAATCGCTCAGTGAGTTCTTGATCTTCTTGGGTGTATATCGTCTTTTCTCGCTGAATGAAGATACCTGCTAAAGCAGAGTAGGCTTCAGCCCATGCTGCAATCACCTCATGTGTCGCCGCATCTTGCAAAACGTCTTTCATCGCTTGCAACAGTTTCTCACCAATCACTGGATACTGCTCAGGTAGTATGCGAGTGGAAACATGACGATGGGCAATGTGATCGACTGCTGCTGCCAACTCATCTAGACGATCGATATGAGTCGCATAGGCATAAATGGCGGATGCCAACTTGCGTGCTTGCCTACCTCCATCAAGATGTTGCATCCAGGTGGTTTCAAAGCTTCGTTTATAGTCAGGTCGCTCCTCAAATGCAGTTTGATACATCTGCTGAGTAATCTCTTCACCTTTTTCTTTCAGAATCGGTGCTGTTGCCTTGACAATTTCGATCGTCTTTTGACTCACCATCATTCAAATCCTCCTCTAGCTGAAGTGAATATCGTCACGATTCTGCCAATCATTGCCACTGCGATCGTGCTATCTTGGTGCCCGGAAAGGTTCACCTTTTGGCGGGACAGTGTATGTAACGTGCAGCTTGATATTTGAAAGGGCTGATATGCATACGGTATTATCCTCGGCTGTTAATTGATCGAGCGAGGGTCCACCCGAAAGAAGAAAACCATAAGTTGGACTGGCACCCAGAGGTGCTGCGCTTCCTTTCTGCCAACGAACAGGTTCTGTAACATCCCATTCGCGAGCAGAGATGCGATTTACCGCAGGCGAGGCTCCTGCATAAGGAATTAGTCCAGGAGATGGAGCTGTTTCTGTCCAATTCACAGTGGGTACTCGGACAACCGCACAGCCATTAGGCTTGTTCTCAGGTACCCCTTGACCATTTTGCCAACAGGAGATGTTCATACCAGCCACCAGTGGGCAATATGCTGCTGGAGCTTCGTCATAAGTAAGGACAGCACGGTCGATCACTTTTTCCGAAATTTTATCCAACTTCGTCGTATCAAAGGTCACAGCAAGCTGGAAGACTTGCGCTCCACAGGGGGATGAATCGCCAAGTTCGGATTGCCCCCACCCAACAGATCCATTAAGTCCCCCCGGAAAGTTCTCTCTTATAGGCGCACATTTACCGCCCTGTCCAGGTATTGGTCCACCTCCCCTGTAGGTTTTTGAGGCACCCCTTGGGAGACTTTGCGAGACATCTAGTGACAACGTGTGCTGTCCAGGGCGCATGTACTCTGGGATAGTAATTAGTTCGCGAGGTATCGGTATTTTTGGTTTGGGAATTTGACCCCGTGCCGCTAACGGCACAGCTACAACGAAAAGCGTAGATGCAAGACTTAGCCTGACGGCTACCGAGAAGTGTGACATAACTCTAAACCTTGCTCTTCTAGACATAAGATGTCTTCAACTCCTTGATAATTGTGAGCTAGCCAATGATCTGATTAGTGCATTTGTATACGCTTACAGAGGCATCTGGAATACAAAGTAATGGTGCTTAGAGTTTTCATCTAGCGAGAGTGTGGTAGGACGAAGTTGTATCCTTGTGCCACATGGCTTTCACCTGCTGCACAACGCCCTTTATTTGGATAACCGTCGAAAAACATTGCTTGGCATTTGTTGCAGAATCTCCAATCCGTCTGTGCAGTGGGTGTTCCTGGAACGTCGTGCGGGAGAACGTAAAGAAACGTATGATCTGCCACATGACTTCCGCCCGCCGGACAGCGCCCTTTGTTTGAATAGCCGTTGAAAAACATTGCTTGGCATTTTTGGCAGCAGCGCCAGTTTCTTTGTGCCGTTGGTGTTTCTGAACCACCGAACGGCAAGCGGAATTGATAGCCTTGCGGAACATGGCTTCCACCAGCCGCACAGCTATTGGAGTCTGTGTAGGCGTAGAACATTACGTGGCACTTATTGCAAAAGCGCCAGTAGGGTCGATCTTTGGTTGGTGTTAAACTCGCGATCGCTTTATTCAGTGGGCGTATCAGTTGGGCAATGAATAAACTCCCAGCAAATTGCAATAGTCGGCGCTTTGATGCCCGTGAGCTTCTAGATAGCATGACGAACTCCCAAATTAATTGTTGAGACTCTTCCACGATTACCGCACGTCATCGGCAGGAAATCGTCACAGTATTGCTCCACAACATGCCCGTGAGATCGCTGCGATCTTGGCGACCATCATTAGCAGAGAAATGTAGCCGACCCGGGCGACATGGTATAGACAAAGTGATACCTATTATCCGCCCTTCTGGATTTGCAGTCGTCTTGTAGAAGAGATTGGGGTTGAGTGCGTCGTCGGCCACCCTGATCGTTACTTGCTTCCCTGGCAAAAAATCAAAGCCTTCTACAAAGAAGGTTTGAGACTGAGGCAAGGAGACTGAAATGGTTGGTCGCGTGTCAGGTGGGGTCGGGGGTTTCGTTGTCGGGTAATATCCTGCGCGTGGAGGCTGCTTGCAGAACGTCGCGTCGCGACGGAAGAGATCCGTATTATCCAAAACATCCAACCACAGCTCGAAGTTGCGGTGTCTGATATATCTATCAGGATAATTGACAGATCTGAACGAAATGCATTGTCCTGCTAAGCCTGGCACCATCTCGAAGGATGCGTCTTTTTTAAATAGATCCGATGGTTGTGCACCTTGATCATATTCGTCGAAACGAATACGCCAGAACGAGTGACGCATCCAGCGCTTTGGATAGTTTCTCGATCTGATCGATACGCTTGGGATGTTCTGTCGGCATGAAAAGCCTGCCCTAACGTCAAAGGTCGCGTCTTCAAGCTCGACTTTGGTGTTCGGGTTCGGTAATCTTGGGTCGGAAAGGTACCCAAGAAAACTAGAATGTCTAATGTAACGATCAGAAAAGTTTAACGAGGAAAAGGAGTTTTGATCCCAGAGTGATGCGCTGTTGCATTCTTGTGCGATCGCTGGAGCTGAGGGAATTACAATCGAGGCAGTCAGAATCGCAATGAATTTAATAGAAATAACGCCGCACAAATGACAATAGTTTGACATCGCATATTTTCTCCCAAATTTCTTTGTGCCGGGTCTTAGAAACAATAATCAGGTTGTAACGATATATTTCACTTAACCAACTAAGCTAAGGAGCACTGTATTTTTTGCGTCTTCTCTCTACAGCGCTGAGTTAGGACATAGTTGCTGTTAATCAAACTTAGCTTTTTTCGCCTAATAGAGAGTCCGGGCTATTCTGGCTGCGCCGGAATAAGATTGGTTCCCGGGTCAATTGGTACTGAAGGAGGATACATTGTCAGAGGACGTGAGATGAAGAATGTTGCATCCTGCTTAAACAATCGACTTTCGTTAGACTTAGCTAGCCAAAGCTCAAAGTTGGAATGCCGTATGTAGTGCTTGGGAAAATTAACAGATTCAAATGAGTAGGCTTCAGAATTGGCAAGTCCTGGTACGATGCAAAACGTGGCATCTTCCTTGAAAGGCTGATCATCAGTCTGCTTGGTCAGCTTCAATCGATAATTCTGGTGTCTCAAAAAGTGACCTGGATAGTTGACAGATTCAAACGATCGACATCTGCCTGCTAGTCCTGGAATAAGTCGAAACGTTGCGTCTTCCCTACCCAGTTTGTCACTAGCAACAATTGGAGCAATGTAACCCAAGAAGGATTGATGGCGAATGTAACGATCAGGATAGTTTAACGAGCTGAAAGAACTAAGCTGTTGAGCTGGTTGGGCATAGCTCAGCTTTAGCAGCAGCAACGATAAGAACGCTGCTGAACTCACAATCAGACCTTTTAGGATAGAGTTCAAGTACATAACGTTTCCTTTTTACTGTTGCCTATTAATCCGGCAATGAAGGGTATTGCATCATAGAGGAAGAGGTACAGGGATTAAAAGATGAAACAAATATTTAGCGTCCTTCAAACAAGCGATCTGTTCAATATAGTTGGTAAGCTATTTAAGTTGTTTCCTCCATTGCCATCACTTTAGTGAACTTCTTAAATGAAGTCGCACCTTTTCTTGCGAACTTAGAACATAATCTTGCTATGACTTGCGAAACTGGTTCGGATTTACTCCAGTACATTGACGAAAACATCGGGCAAAATGGCTCTGATTCGCAAAACCACACTCTAGTGCGATCGAGGTAACGGTTCGTTCTGGTCGCTTGAGCAAAAGCTTTGCTCAAGCGACTCGTTGATGAATTAAGAATTGATGCGGTGAGATGCCCGTCGATCGCTTAAACAAATGGCAAAAATAGTACTGACTCATCCCTAGTTCATTCGCAATATCAGTTAAGGATATGTCTTCACCCAAATGTGCCTGTATATACTCGATCGCTTGCCTCAGCTTTTGTTTCGACAACCCATCTTCGTGTTCTCGGAAACAATGGTTGCGAGTAGAGTAATACTGTATTAGTTGAGCTGCCATTGCTGTTGCCATTGCATCGGCGTAGAAACGACTGCCAACCCCAACCGTTTCTAAACTTGACCTGAGTGCTAGACCAATCTGATGGATTAAGGCATCGCCTTTTTTCCGTGTCAGCAACAACTCGACTCGATCAGGATTAACTGATTCATAAGCAATCTGAGCGAGAAATGTCGGTTCTAGATAGCAGTTAATCCACTCAATTGATTGAGTCGCCGAAATCGAACGGATTCCGCAAGGTGAGTTAGCGGGAACTATCTCAATAAAACCCCTTGCAAAATCTTTTTCATGATAGGAGATCGTCTGCAAACGCCCCTCTGAAACAAATTCCAGATCACATCCTTGATGTCCCAGTGAAACAGCGATTGAGTGCCGAGGGTTGGATACTTCAGGGATATCAATAGATGGTTGGCAGTAATGAGCAAGTTGAATGCTACTCCAACCTGCTTGAAAACTGGTCAGCAGGGGCGGATTGGGCAAAAACTTGGGCAAATCCTCATAGTCAATCGCCAAATGTTGCTTTGCAGACATTACCGGTCTCCTTCAGGTAGAGATTGATGATGCTATGACTTGCGAAACTGATTCGGATTCACCCCAGTGCATTGACGAAAACACCGAGCAAAATGGCTCTGATTGGCAAACCCACACTCTAATGCAACGGATATAACGGTTCGTTCTGGTTGCCTGAGCAACTGCTTTGCCTGCTCGACTCGCTGATGAATTAAGTATTGATGCGGTGAGATGCCCGTCGATCGCTTGAACAAATGACAAAAATAGTACTGACTCATCCCTAGTTCATTCGCAATATCAGTTAAGGATATATCCTCACCCAAATGTGCCTCGATATATTCAATCGCTTGCCTCAGCTTTTGTTTCGACAACCCATCCTCATAGTCTCGAAAACAATGATTGCGGGTAGAGTAGTGACGGAGCAGATGAGCCGATAGTGCTGTTGCCAGCGAGTCAGCATAGAAACGACTACTAACCCCATCTATCTCTAGACTTGACTTGAGTGCCAGACCAATCTGATGAATCAATAAATCTGCTTTTTTGTGTGTTGGTAATAGCTCAACACGATCGGGGTTCACGGATTCATGCGCGATCTGAGCTAGAAATACAGGCTCCAAATAGCATTGCATCCATTCCATTACTTGACAAGTCGAATGAGAATGAAACCCATAGGGCAAAACAGCAGGAAAGACTGCAATACAACCACTGCCATAATCTTTTTCTTGAAACGAAACTACCTGCGATCGTCCCTCTAAATCAACTTTATAATTAACTGACTCATGCCCCAGTGGAATGATGATGAGGTGTTGAGAATTCGATATTTCAGACAGACAAGCTAGGGGTTGGCAATAATGGATAAGCTGAATGCTGTTCCAACCCGATTGAAGACTGGTAAGTACAGGTGGATTTGGCATCAACTCCAGCCAATCGCCATAGTCAATTCTTGGAAGTTGTTCTACAGGCATCGTTACCTCCTCCAGGTCAGGATGATAGATACGATGACTTGCGAAACTGATTCGGATTCACCCCAATGCATTGACGAAAACACCGGGCAAAATGACTTTGATTCGCAAAGCCACACTCCAGTGCAACGGATGTAATCGTTCGTCCTAGCTGCTTGAGTAAACGCTTTGCGCGTTCGACTCGCTGGCGAATTAAGAATTGATGGGGTGAAATGCCCGTCGATCGCTTGAACAGATGACAAAAATAGTACTGGCTCATCCCCAGTTCAATTGCAATGTCACTCAGGGAGATATCTTCGCCCAAATGCGCCTCGATATACTCGATCGCTTGCCTCAGCTTTTGTTTCGACAACCCATCTTCGTGTTCTCGGAAACAATGGTTGCGAGTAGAGTAATACTGTATTAGTTGAGCTGCCATTGCTGTTGCCATTGAATCGGCGTAGAAGCGACTCCTAGCTCCATCCGTCTCCAGACTTGCCCTGAGTGCCAAACCTATCTGATGCAGCAGTAAATCAACTGTTTTCAGCGTCAGTAGAAGTTCGACTCGATCCGGATTGACTGATTCATGGGCAATTTGAGCCACAAAGGTCGGTTCTAGATAACAGTTAATCGCTTCCATTGCTTTAACAGTCGGGTGAGAATGAAAGCGAATCGGTAAGTCAGCAGGATAGATTTCGATACATCCGCTGGCATAGTCTTTTTCTCGATAGGAGACGGTCTGCGATCGCCCCTCAGCGATAAATTCAAAATCAACTGCCTGATGTCCCAATGGAATAACGAGAACGTGTTGAAGATTGGCTACTTCAGGCAAATCAATCAATGATTGGCAACAGTGCTCAAGCAGAATGTTACTCCAGCCCGATTGATAACTTGTTAGCACAGGTGAATTTGGCATGAACTTTTGCCAATCCATTCGATCAATTACTATAGGTTGTTTTGCAGACATAGAAACCTCCATGTTGAGTTTCACTATCCATGTCCCAACCAAAAATTCACCACGACCTCTTCAACAACGGAGAAGCTTCAGAGTATTTGAGGGTGTAAGGGGTGCCAGCCAACTTACTCTGCCCTCTTTTTGAGAAATCGCACTGTAATCACCATCAAACGGTGCTTTTCCTCAACTAGTCTTACTATTTTATCTAATTTTACTTAAACACAAGAAATATTTTGAACTCTTAAATTGTTGTAAAACATTGAAATATTGGAATCTACAACCCTTCAAATCGAGTGAGCGGGTAAAGTCGGATCGCTGCATGACCAATAATGTCCTGCTTCGGCAAGAAGCCCCAAAGATGGCTGTCATAGCTGTGGTTGCGGTTGTCGCCCAGGACAAAATACTGATCCTTCGGTACAACAACCGGACCAAAACGGTAGGTTGCCCCCATCCTCACATAGGGTTCTGCCAAAACCTGACTATTCACCCAAACCTTTCCTTGCGAGACTGCCACCACATCGCCGGGTTTACCAATCACCCGCTTAATCATGTCGTCTTTCAGGTTTCTTGCTCGTAGTTCTGGTGTCGCTCTAAACACCACAATGTCTCCCCGTTCGGGTGGGTGAAACCAATCGCTCAGTTTTTCCACAACCACTTGATCGCCCACTTGCAGCGTCGGTGTCATCGATTCAGAGGGAATGTAGCGGACTTCGACAACAAAAGTATGAAATCCTGCCGCGATCGCCAGTCCTGCGATCGCCGTTTTGGTTGCCTCCCACCAGGGATAACGAACACCCTTGCGCGTCGGGTCAGAAGTCGTAATTGTCATCGCGTTGTCCTAAAGAGTTGATCATCAGTGAGCCGGTGCAGCTTGCGGCTCAGCCCAAATATTCTTGTGTTGCGCCCTGGCAGCAGTTTGGGCTTTTTGCAAGCGATCGCGAATCGATTGAGGGAACGATGCGAGACTTTTGGCATCGAGTTTCGCCAGTCCATCTGCCAGCAACACTTCCTGAAGTAGTGTGCCATTGGGCAACGCGATCAGTCCCCGTTCATGGATCAATCTGACTCGTACTCCGGTAGCATTGAGCAGCATCAGCACTACTCCATCGGCTTGCCCTTGCCAGCGATCGCCAATCGTCAGTCCGGCTAATCGCACTTGTTTGAAGGAGCGATCGGGCGCTTGCAGTAGAAAGACTCCCTGCTGAATCGATGCCACCCGATAAAGGTCTTGAGGCTCTGAGACCTGGAGCCAGCCCAACTGCACCATGCCATGTAAGGTTGGCAGAGTGCCCAGTTTCAAGCCCAAAGGCGCTAACAGCAGAGTGGCACACAGCATAAAATAGTGCGGTTTCATCGCCAGCGCACCCAATTGTTGATGAAGTTGAATTCTTTGAGCAATACTGCCTTCGCTCGTCGCTTCCAACTTGTCGTTACCCGCTGCTGGGGTGTCATGCGTTGTTCAACGGCTTCTCGCAAATCACTTACGCCAATCGAGAGCGCCACGAGTTGCAATTCAACCCGCCGCAACTCATCAATCACTTGCGGTTGCTTGCTAATGGGACGGTAACACAGAATTTCCACCACATCGTTCGCGGACTCCACTTGATGACTCAAGAAATCCACCAGATTGACATCACTTTGTTCATGCAATAGATCATTCATCGTTAGGTCTGGAGGTTGATCAGTAGAATGAACACCCAGTTCGGCAATCAGGGTATCCAGTTCGGCTGTCAACTCTGCCGCGTCAACCATTTGAGGGGCTGGAGCGGGAGAATCCAGTTCACCCTGAATGTCCCCTGATAATGCCTGCACCATTGCTTTAACGGTAGCCTTATCAGCATCACTCAAATCTTTGCCCAGCACCTCATCACCCAGTAGGGTATTGAGCAATGTATCCATTGATAGCGGTTCAGTCATGGCTGTATTCGGGTCAGTTGATTGTGTTACCGTAAACTTCTCATCTGACTGTCGTATGGCACTCGCCCCAAAAGTTGTGTCACCGCTCGTAATCGGGTTGGGAAGGAATTTGCCCTGCTTCCAGGTATTCCTGCGTTTGCTGCATCTGAGCTTGCGCCCTCAGACTCAACCAGGTTGTCCACTCAGCAAACCAACGAACATCTGCATGAGTTAAATTGCCCAAATCATCCAAATTATCCAGGCTCCAGCTTGAGGCGCGATCGCCCTCCTGCTGCCACAAAGCAGAGAGTAATCGTTCTCCCCTGTGTTCCAGCCAAAAGACCTCCACATCGGGGACATAAGCGAGTGTGTAATCCGCCAAAGCAACGGTGTAACTCTGCTGGTTTTCGTCATATTCGGTTTCGCCTGTTGACTCAGCCAGGGCAAACAGCGATCGGGCATAGGGCAGAATTTGATTTGCCTGCATCACTTGCTGTTCCCAATACGGTGCAGCGGCAGAAACTGGTTCGATTGGTGCTTGGAGTGACTATGAGAAAATAACTGAACCTTTTTCTATGAAAGCCTTCAGCCACCCTTCACCTTAGATAGATACATATTTTACTTCACCAATGTCTTCTTCCCCTGTTTTTTCATAACATAGACCTTTAATCTCCTTCTTGAAATTCTCATAATCACTAATTCTTTCGATTAAATTTATGTTTAATTCATAATCTTTTCGTATAGCCTCAATTCTCCTGCGGATAGACTCTGACTCGGAGCTACTATCACTTGCCAATAGAAAGTGCAACTTTTGCAAAAACTTCAAAGCACTTTCTTTCCTTGCTCCATTGGGATAATTATTGAAAAATGTTTCCTCTTCAATCTTGACTCTTTCCGATGCTTTTTCTCTCGTTCTCTCAATGTCAGCCTCACACATCCTGTCATTCAGTTCGCGAAATAGAACTTTAAAGTTATTATTGAATTTATCTAATGCTTCTAAATCCTTCGGTTCTAGCTCCTTTGAACTAGAACTTTTTTCTTTGCGTAATTCATTGACTATTTCAAGTACACTTCTGGCAAAAGGAAGCTTATCGAATTGAGGCTTATCCTTTGATGCTGCTTCGATGCAAGAATTAACAGCCTTGAACATTGTCACACCTGAATTGATAGCTTCTTCAATCATTTCTTCTTTTATATCTTTTAAGACACGCTTACTCATCCCACAAATGACTTCGGCATATTTTTGTGCTGCCAAAAAGCAGATTCTTAAAGGAATTAAATCCTCTATCTGTGGTTCCTTTAAGTTCTCTGGAAAATTTACACCTTGTGCTAATAAATCACCAACTTGAATCACATAACGAGACTTAAGTAGAGTCTTCTTTTGCAAACCATATTGTTTTTGCGTTAATTCTACCTTAGCTTGATGCGCTGCACCATCGCTGTCTAGGAGCACAACTACAGCAGCTTGTTCCGTACCACGACCACGTGCTAAGTAAGTCATATAAGGGATATTTCCAGTACCTCCTGCTGGAACGATTGTTACTTCATTTAAGTTTAAAGTTTCTATCTCTTCTGATACCTTTTCCCTTAACAAGTGTGTTGCCGCACCCGCTAATAAGATTTGGTCAACTTGACCTTCAACTATGAGATTACATTGTCCGATATAAACAGTTTCAGCAACAAATGCTCCTATTGAAGAGCGGAGAGGTTCATAGCGGTTCTGAGCAGTACTTTTTACAACTTGTGTTCCTTCATGCCCAGTTCCTTTCTTCAAAACACGAATGCGTTCTGAATGATTTTTATCAATAAGGAATGGCGAATGGGTTACATATACAACCTGAGAACCAGACTTACCATCCTCCGGATTGGCAACTTCCTCAAAAATCTTCAATAAATCTTGTTGAGCTTGACTTGAAAGGTAAGTATCAGGCTCATCCATTAGAAGAATAGAAGAAGAATTGACAGAGGCTTGATAAGTACGATGTTGAATAAAGTAACTAAGAAAATACTTTAGACCTGAACTTCTTTCCTCAAAGGAATACTTTGTACCTGTTCTGTCAACAATACTAAATTCTAAATTATGATCTTTTACCGATACAACAATTTGAAACTTATTATCTTGCATCCAGTATTTTGGAAAATTTAGATTAGCTGCAAGTTGATGGTTGATTTGATCAGTGAGAGCTTGAGTGTAACCGATATCGTCCTCAGCCATCGCGTCTGCTAATTCGATAACAACATCATGACTAATGCCTGCAATAGTACATATCATGTCATAAGCAAGTTGAATACTCTCATTCTGTAAATCCTTTTTTTCATCCCCAAGATCTCTATCGGGGTCTTCAAGTTCCCTTAAAATACTATCTATCAAACTACTAGCAACCTTATCTTCATTACTCGAACTTATGACTGTGCGTGGTAGACTTCTTAATGCACTGGAGTTTTCAATAAAATCATCTAAAAGAGATCGAATCTTACGCCTTTGCTTAGATGACAAATATTCATATATACTTCCCTTTGGTTGTCCCAGAATGATTTCGACAATTTTTTGAATAGGTAAACTACTTGGGAGGGCTATATTATTTTTGAGTCGTCTTGTAGTTGGTAAGATTTTTTGAAATTCTTCTATAGATTCAGGCTTGACTTCATATGCATCTTCAGAGTCAGATAAGTATATAGTTAGATTGCCAACATTCCTTCTTAGCAAGAAAAATCTATCGAACTCCTTGCTTGGTGGAAGTTCAGAATATTGCTTCAGTTTTTCACATTCATCAGCAGTAATATTAGACCATTCAGTAACAAACTCTGGAATTCGAGATTTATTTGCTGTGATGAGGAATCGGTCAGAATATCGGCAGAAATCTCGGGAAGATAACTTGTGTTCCTTGTGATTAGAGTCAATATACTTTCCAGTGATCGCACTTTCGATCGCTGTCAGAAGATGTGATTTTCCAGATTCATTTGCCCCAACGATGGCAGTGACTTGAGGGTCGATGGGTACTTTAATAAATGGAAACCATAGATCTTCATCTTCCGTTTTAATTATCTCCCAAGGTTGTTTTTTGACTGTTTTCTTTGTCTTACCTGTTTTGGTAGATTTGCCGCTTTCGGCTAGATATTCACGCTCGTGGTTCACATTGAAGGATTTGTAGAATCTAACAAAAATCGCGTCTAGTCTCATAACAGGCAGTAAAGTTGCAGTTGTAGAAATCGAGGTATGTATCTATTTTTACTTGAAAATCAGAATAATGGCAGTATGGGAACGAAAAAACAGTCCACTTATTAAAAATTGAATAATTTGGGTCTAACGATCCTGTGAGCTAGACCTTTCATCTTGAATTTAGTGATCTTTTATACAAATTAATCGAGGCCGGAGTCACTAACCTGGATGATCAAGATAATGGCGTTAGGTGTGGCACAACCAGTAGAGGGCGAAGACGGTACTTTACGGCACTGGGGCACACAACCATCCTCCTGCCGGGTGCGGCGTTCTAGAACTCAACAGCCATCACCGTACACGCTACTTCTGACAGAGATATGGCATAGCGCCAACAGCGTGTGACAACGAGAGTTTTTACTTGAGGAAAAATGCCATTGTCATAACTTTTTTGCTCAGTGCCATACGAGAGTCAAATACAAGGCTTACGTTCATACCATCCCGATGCAACTCATGAGATTGATAGGGGTTGCGAAGCGGTTGCGAAAGGGTTGCGAAGCGGTTGCGAAAGGGTTGCGAAGCGGTTGCGAAAGAATTGTTCTTTAGATCAGGATGATGCAATGGTTAGTGTTTCGACTGTGATTAATTCAATTGAGCAAAGTAAAGTTCCCACTCTTTATTTAGCGGGAGATTTAGGGAAGTCTGCCTGCAAATTTCTCTACTGGTGGGGAGATGATGATATTCAACCGCTCTGGTTAGGTGCGGATGTGGTGGAAGGTATTAGCGAAAGTTCATTGCGAAAGTTTGATGCCGCAGGTGATTTGGCAGAGTCAACCTGGTTGAAGATTGGTGACAAAAATATTCTGGTGGGTAACTCCGCGACTGGGTATGGAACGAGTTTCGCCGCCGATAAAGTCCGCATTGCAGCTTACCAGGCGACAGCAGCTTTAGGGTTGGCAGGAATACAAGCGGGTATCAGATCCTACAATGCAGTCGTTTCACTGGCAGTACCGCTCAATGAATTTCGCGATCGCCAGCAGGTTGCTGCTCAACTTCAGGAGATTGGCAAAGGATTTATCTTCTGTGGTCAGCCCAAACAATTCAGCATCAGTCCTTCGTTCTATCCAGAAGGAACTGGACTGTACTTACTGCATCGCAGGGAACAGGCAAGCATGACTTCAGCCGCCTATACCCGTCGGGTCGTTGTGCTGATGATGGGGCACCGCAATTTATCGGTGTTGGTGTATGAAGGGGGAAAGTTGAACGCCAATTTGTCTCAAACTAGCGACCTGCTCGGCTTCTGGAATTGTTTCAAAGCGGATGCTTCCGCCGCAGGGATTCGAGAAACAGACTACAACTCGCTTCTGGCAGCACTCACGACGGGAACCCCTCAACAACTCTCGAAAGTGGAAGGCGGCTTGAAAGATTTTTCACCCGCTGTAGAAGCCATTCGCCAAGGAGAAATGAAGCGGTTGGATTCGTTCTGCCGGGACAACCTGATCGATCTGTTAGTAGGAACAAACCAGACTGACATTGTAATTGGCGGTGGTGTTGCTCACGTTTTGCGTTCCCAGTTGCGCGATTACTTCACCAACTTGGGATTGGATGATCGCGTCTACTTTGCCGATGCGATCGGCGGACGATTGCTCACCTTAGCAGAAGCCACTCGGAATGCAGGGGCAGATTTGGCACGTCCAATGCGATTTGCCGATGTATACGGTTTAGCACGAGCACTGGCAGGTCGAGTTCGGCAGAGTGGTGGAAGGAGTTAAAATCATGTCTTCTAGCGTCCAACGAGAACGTTGCAAATTTACCTCCTGGGCTTATAAGGACACACCACTGGCACTTTTGTTCGATTACCTGAACGGTAAGTTCGCTTTACCTCAACGGGAAGGGAAACAGCGAGCAGTCGATGCAATGCTGGCATTTTGGAAACCTTATGCGCTCAAAGCGCGGGGTGATGATACTCAAAGCATTCAGGACGCAGCACAGAAATCGGTGGAAGTTCTTTCTCGTCAAATCCAAGCAATCTGTGATGAGTTTGGGATTAAGGCTCATAGCAGAAGTGTCGAACTGGATGTGCTTCTCGCAGCTTTAGCTCCTTGTGCTGGAGCGGTATTGTCTGCTGAAACCCTCCTTTCACAGACAGTCTCACCCTTAATTTCCCAGCCAGCTCATCAAAAACCGATCCATGAAGAGATTTTTGCCAGCGACGAAGACTTGCTGGGCGATTTAGTTTGATGTAGGTCAAGTTTTAACATTGCTGAAGAGGTGAGCTAAATGAACCTTTAGCCATCACTCTCACAGATTTGTGACGTCACACCATCACCTCCAATAAATTGCACTTTTCTGCAATCATGTTTTCTATTTTCTGCAAAGAGTGTGGTATGAAAAGATAGTTCTTACCCAATTCTTTCTCTTAATGTAGAAAGCGAACATCCAATACGCCCTTCTAGGAAGGTGGGTGTTTCCTCAACGCCAAAAGTATGATTTGAAAAACGTGGTGCTGATTATCTGTGTTCTGCTGATTCTGTGGTTGCTGATGTCTCAGTTTGAGGCACAGCGATCGCTGCGATGGTGGTACAACAGACAATTGATGCAGCATTGTCGTGATGCGGAGATGATTCGGGATGGTTTACTGCAAGAATCGTTTACTCTAAGGCGCACCCTCGAACTTCATCTTGTGAATCCACCCAAACTGACAAAGGAGTCTAATCATGAGTTATTAACGACATTTGAACGATTTCATCACGACTTGAAAGAATTGAGCGATCGCTTGTCACCTCCTTTCCTGGATGATAGCCTACCACTGGCAATTCAGCACTTACTCAATGGTTGGCAAGCTAGTTATCCATTGATCCAAATCCAATCCAATCTTCCAAGTGATTGGCAAGCTCAGACTTATGAACAGAGTCGATTGATTTTAGCAATGCTGAATGAGTTACTAAAAATTAGTTTATCGGATGCTTCTACAGCAGCGATTATCATGCTTTGTTTAACTGCACAAGAAAATGTGAGTGAGCTAACGATTGAGATCCAGTCATTAAATCAAGCCATTGTCTGGTTCAATTGGCAGGATTTACGTTATCTAAAACAGGCATTTTGTTGCTTAATGCCAGGTCAATGTTCGATTAGACAAACGAATGAACTAATCCGTTGTCACTTTCGATGGCAATCCTAATCCTTTAATTATCTATCTAAGTAAAAGCTATGCCTCAATCCTCTACTAAAGCCAACCGACTAAGGATTTTAATGGTTGATGATCACGAAGCCATTTTGAGTGCAACGATCGCGACCTTAAAACAGCAATACCCCGATGCTGAGATTTATACGGCACAAACGGCACAGGCGGCAATTGAGCAGGTGCAGCTCACCCAACCCAATTTGATGGTGGTTGATCTCTCGATGCCGGACGCGGTTGGAGATACGGCTCGGACTGAGCATGGCATTCAACTCCTCAAAACTCTGATGGAGCAGTATCCTACACTGAATATCGTGGTACAGAGTGCTCATGTGCGATCGCTGGTTCGCTTGAAACCAATGATTAATCAGCATGAGGGAGGTTTCACGATCGTCGATAAGAGCTTGCCCATGAAGGAGATGCTGACCAAAGCAGAGTGGGCACTCCAAGGATTGATTTACACGCCGAAAGAGATGCGGAGTGGATTAGAGGTGAAACCGGAATGGATTGATGTTTTGCAATTGGCCTTTGGAGAAGGGCTACAAGATAAGGCGATCGCAGAACGGATGAATGTCGCAGAACGAACGGTGCGCCACTACTGGACAAAAATTCAAGATGCGCTGGGTGTCTATCCGGATGAAGGTAAGAAAAACATTCGGATTCAAACCGAAATCCGCGCCAGAGAAGAAGGGTTAATTGACTGATGAAGGCTACCCAATCCTCCTGGAACACTTCGATCTGGAAAAGACTAATGCCCGCACAATGGCGGGTGGATCTCCTGCCGGGAGTCGTTGTGATTGGGGCGATTTCTCTGATTCGACTTACAGGCGCACTGCAATTTCTCGAACTGGTTACACTCGATGGGATGCTGCGGCTTCGTCCGCCTGAAACCCTAGATGAGCAAGTTGTAATTATCGGCATTACAGAGAATGACATCCAACAAGTTGGACAATACCCAATTCCTGATCAAATCATTGCCGATCTGCTGCAAACCTTGCAATCTCACCAGCCTGCGGTGGTTGGACTTGACATCTTTCGAGATATTCCCGTTGAACCTGGACACGCTGCCTTATCCTCGGTGTTTCGCACTAACCCAAACGTCATTGGTATTGAGCAAGCTCTTCCCAGTCGCGATGGCGCAACCGTCGCGGCTCCACCTGCTTTACCAGTTGATCAGGTTGGCTTTGCCGATGCCATTTTAGATACAGATGGTTATTTGCGTCGGAGTTTGTTGGCTGCCTCTAATCCTCAAGGGGAGTACCGTTTCTCACTCACGATTCAGTTAGCCAAAGCCTATCTGGCTCAACGAGGAATTGGGGTTGACAATGGCATTCGTGACACGGAAGCCTTTCGATTTGGCACCACTGAGTTAACACGGTTTCAACCCAATACAGGGGGATATGTGAAAGCAGATGCCGGTGGCAATCAAATTCTGCTCAATTTTCGGAGTGGTACACAACCATTTCGAGTTCTTACCTTAAGCCAAATTAAACGCAACCAGTTCAACCCAGAGTGGTTACGAGGAAAGGTTGTATTAGTCGGCGTGATGGCACTTAGTGCGAAGGATGTGATCAACACAGGTGCCATTCCAGGAGTCAATCCGGGTGTGGTGTATGGGGTGGAGATTCAAGCCCATGCGGTCAGTCAAATCATTAATAAGGTGCTGCACGATCGCCCCTTGCTCCAGGGTTGGGCAGATGGCTGGGATTATGTCTGGATCATCGGTTGGGGATTATTAAGTATCGGCTTAGGATATTCTGTGCGATCGCCCTGGAAGGGATTACTGGCACTCATCATTTTGGGAATTGGTTTAATTGGCAGTTGTTTTGGCTTGTTATTGCTGGGTTGGTGGGTGCCCATTGTGCCAACGTTAATGGTGTTAGTTGTGAATGGTATAGGGTTCACGATCGCATCGTTTTATCGCTACGAACAAGACCTGAGACAGTATGAGCGGGAGATTCAACAACTTGAAGATCGTCAACTCGTGATTGAACACACGTTTAATACCATTCACAATGGACCCTTGCAAACGCTTGCCAAGATTTTACGAGATGCTCAAGAACACAATAGTACCCCGTCCTTTGTGGCAGACCTACAGTCGCTCAATCAAGAATTACGAGGAGTATATGATGCTGTGCAGCAGGAGATTTTGGATCAAAAGGAAAGCGTTCGACTGAGCAGCGATCGCTCCCTGAATCTCCAGCTTCCCCTGGATGAATTGCTCTCCGAGGTGTATTACGACACGTTGAAACGAGACTTTCCTGGGTTTAGAACGATCAAAGTGCAAATTGTGAAATTAGAACCTGCCGCAGAGTTGCACCCCAGCGTCGAGCTGAAGCGGGGATTATGTCGTTTCCTAGAAGAATCCCTCTGCAATGTGGGCAAACACGCGGTAAATGCTACTCGTCTGAGTGCAACTTTTACGCAGGAAGGCGAGAAATGGGTACTGCGAGTGGCAGATAACGGTCAAATAACCACTCCAGAGGACAAACTGCGATTGCCTACAGCTTCCGGTTTCGGGACGCGACAAGCCAAAAACCTGGCTAAACAGTTGGGTGGAACTTTTAAGCGCTTTCCTAATCAACCGCAGGGAATGGTCAGTGAGTTGTCCTGGTCAAAGCATTCCCCGATCAACCATTGAACTTGATGGCAGAATTCGGTCAAATGACTGGCAACTCTTGACCTGACATTCGCTCCATCTTCTTTTATCTTGGAAGAAGAAATGGCTGATAGAACCAATCATGACCCCCAACTTCTTTCGGTTTCGTCAACATCAAAAACGGTTTTGGATCACTCTCTGCACTCTGGCTCTCCTGCTGAGTACCACGCCAATCGCCGTGGCGGGATATCGTCCTCCACCTCGACCTTCCGCACCAGGACGAGGAACAACCACTCCTACAGGTGTTCGGGGAGGCTGTGGCGGTGAGGCAAAAGTTCCATTAACCGCACTGGCACCTGTTAAACACGTCGGGCAAACGACATCATCGCATCCCACTGTTGCCTGGTTTGTCCCAGACCAAAAGTCCTACTCGATCGAATTAACATTGTTTGAAGCGACTGAGAAAGGACGCGGTAAAATCCTTTACACCACCAAATTACCAAGTAAAGCTGGGATCATGACCTTTTCCCTGCCCAGCGATCAACCCGGATTAATCGTGGGCAAGCAATATCTTTGGCAGGTGGCAATGGTCTGTAACCCCAATCGACCGTCTCAAGATAAATGGGTTGAGACGGCTATGGAGGTGATGCCAGTTCCACCCGACCTGAAGACAAAGTTAGCCAGTACCACCAATCCGCTCCAGCGATCGCAACTCTATGGTGCAGCGGGCTTTTGGTATGATGCCCTGGCGGAAGCCCTCAAAGCCCCAGCAGCAAATGCATTGCGCCTGGATTTATTGAAAAGCCTGAGCCAACTGGAAGTAGCTGAACAACAAACCCGGCTCGCTACGATCGCGGCTTTGCTGGAGCAGAGACCTTAACTAAACCTCCTACAATCAAAGTAGCTGTATTTGGTGAGGTTCGTGATGCCGTCGCCCTTTCCAGGCATGGATCCCTATTTAGAACATCCCATCTTCTGGTCGGAGTTTCATAGCCGCCTCATTTTAGCCATTGCGAATGCGATCGCTCCCGGATTACGACCGGAATACTATGTCAGTATTGAAACTCGCACCTATCTGGATGATGGGGAGGGGGAGATTTTAGTCGGGATTCCTGATACGGTTGTGCGGTCAGGCTCAACCCAGGCGCAAACCAATTCCAATGCAGCGGTGACGACAACGGCGATTGCTGTGTTGCCCCAACCCCGTAAGGTGAAGTTACCCACTCCGATTGAGGTGAAAGAGCGGTTTTTGCAGGTGCGCGAGGTGCGAAGCAACCTTGTGATTACAGTGGTTGAGGTCTTATCACCCAAGAATAAACGGGGTGGAGAAGGACGAGAAAGTTACCTGGAGAAGCGCCAAGCGATTTTGGAGAGTCAGTCTCATTTAGTCGAGATTGACTTGTTGCGGAGTTATCAACCGATGCCAATGAGTATGGCAATGGAGTCGGGTGGTTATCGTATTTTGGTCAGTCGGAGTCATCAACGTCCGATCGCGGATTTGTACGAATTTGGCATTCGAGAACCAATTCCAGTTTTGCCGCTGCCCTTGAAAGCGGATGCTATTGCTGTGGTAGACCTGCAAGCCTTAATGACGGAAGTGTATGACCAGGCGAGTTACGATGTGCGCATCGATTATGGTCAGCCGATCCCATCACCGAGTTTATCTGAGGCGGATCAGCAATGGGTCCAGACGTTGTTGAACGGTTAATCAATTAAACTTTGAATCCAGGCAAAATCCTCGTCGCTCACGGCAGGAACGGGGGGCTGAGTATAGTCGATCGCGAGATCCAGAGCGGCTTCCCGGTAAACTTGCACCAAAATATCTTGTAGGTTCACCACAGGTTCGCGATCGCCGGAGTTGAGTGGCAACAGAAATCGGGGCAGCGGCTCTCGCAGATTGAACGGGTACAGTTCTGCGGCAGGACGACGATTTGCCCGACTCACTAAAATTCGGTAATCTGATGCGATGCCGCCTGCCATTGGCTGCGGTTCGCCAGTTCGGAGCAAATCAATTTCGACCAAATTCGCCGTACTGCTCAAAACCGCTTGGCGTTTGGCATCATATTTGACTTTGCCTGCTCCTGCTCGCTTATTTTTAGGCGACAAAACCTCCACAACAGTGACGACCGTTCCTGTTGCCACAGTTCGGATCTCTAAAAACCGCTCCTGGATTTCTTCAGCGATCGGAACTGTCACGACCAACGGTTCACTGAGAGTTGCGATCGCGGCTTCAGGTTCAATTGTTTGGGTGCCCTGCTGGAACACCGAAACATCAGGAATACCGACCAGAAGAGAGTCAGAATACACCCGCTTTTCCACAGCGGCTCGGTATTTAGGGGTAATCGCAGCATTGAGCGTACGTGCCAGCACAGCGATCAGCCCAAAATAAATCTCTGACCACAATTCAGGATTTTCGAGATAAGGATTCATTCCCGGAAATTGTGGCATCTAGCACTCCAACAAAGTTTGAGTCGAATGCTTCTATTATGCGCGATCGCTCCTTGCCACCTCACTGGGGCGATCGTAGGTCAGTTCCGGTTGCCACATTCCCAACTCAAGATAATCTGCCCATCCGGCAGTTTGTAGAAACCTTGAGCTTCCGCGATCGCCTCTGGCAACGGATTAGAAACCGATGAAGCGGATGCAGTTCTCCCCCTATCCGTTTCATCCGTTCTCCCATCCGCTGCCACACTTTGCACCTCTCCCGTCGGAAACGCTGGTAACGGTGCATCACCCGGACGCACAGGCAACCCACCCGTTCCAGTAACAATAAAGGTTCCTCCCGCTGCCGCATCTCGCACAATACAACTATTCGCCAGAATGCGATTGGTATCAATCAAGTTTTGAGGTAATTCAGATAATCGGTTCTGCAAGAAGGATTGATCTGGCAAAGAAATGATGCCTGATGTTGCACCACTGGCATTGATGTCCACACGATTATTTCCATTTAAGGTGAGTGGGTTCGTGCCAGGAGGTGCGGGACGATAATTCTGCCCAAAGAAAACTGGAGTATTGAGGGTGATGTTTCCGCCTCGCCCATCTTGAGCAAACGCCAAAATGTCACTGTCTCCCAGAGCAATAATTGAGCGAGCGTTGAGAGTAATATCACCACCGCCACCAGCACCCCTGAAGACGCTAGTGATAATATCGCTGTTACCCTGTAATCGAATGCTTCCAGCATTAACCTTGATTGCACCACCCGAAGACTGAAGCGCAGAGGTAAAGATACTGCTGTCATGAGCACTCAATGCATTACGAACATTAATCGTGATGTTACCTGCTTGTCCTTGATCTAAACTCTGACTGGTTAAAGTAACTCCATCTCGAAGCGTTAATCTTCGGGTTGTAATTGTTAAGTTTCCAGCATTCCCAGAACTTGTTGCAGCGGCAGCTAAGGCAGAAAGCAGGGTATTTGGTGCAAGTCCTATTGCTTCGACAGATTCAGTAGCATTTACTGTCAAGTTTCCGCCATTGCCTCTTCCAAGAGTAGAAGCTGAAATATTACCTGCATTATTGATAACTAATTTTGATGTGTTGATGGTTAGATCTCCAGCATTTCCATCACCGAAAGTTTCAGTGAATAACCGACTATTAAATCCATCAGAACCGATCCCACCAATTTCAACAAGTTCAGTAGCATTGACCGTTAAATCCCCGCCTGCTCCTTGTCCAAGTGTTCCTGAGTTAACTTGGGAGCCGTTACGAAGGGTTAGTCGCCCAGTAGAAATAGTCAAATTACCTGCGTCACCCGTACCGAGAGTGTTTGAAGAAATGCCACTACCTGAAAGGTCAATGCTATCTAAAGCCGTTATCTGTAAATCTCCACCCTGACCAAGGTTTCTCAAAGCTCTGCTTGAGATTACTGCTCTATCTTGGAGAACAAGCTTTCCTGTTTGGATATACATATTCCCGGCATTTCCAGTTCCTAGAGACTCTGTGGCTAATGTGCTGGTAGATAGAGAATTAATTGAGTTGTCACCCACTATTTCTACAAGTTCAGAAGCATTCACTTCTAAATTACCAGCATTTCCTGAACCAAAGGTTGCAGCAATAACCTGACCTCGATCTTGAACACTCAATCTTTTTGTGTTTATTCGTAAATTTCCTGCTGTTCCAGCAGTGATTGTTCCAGTTCTTAAAGTGCTGCGAAATTCGCCTCCTGGTGTTGCACCGCTCACTTCTATGCTTTCAGAAGCATTTATGTCTAAATCCCCTCCACGCCCTAACAAATCCCCTTCGTGCCTTCCTAAATTCTGCGTACCGGTAGAAATAATTCCTCCATCTCGGATAACTAGGTGTCGTGTTGTAATTTTCAAATTGCCTGCATCTGCACCACCGCTTGTGTCCGTAAGAATAGCACTTTGACTTTCAGACAATGTTGGAATACTACCGCCAATCTCAACACGATCTGAGGCATTGATAGTCAAATTACCACCTCTTCCAGTAGAGAAAGGAGAAAGTGCACTTGTTGAAATACCCGCACCGTTACGAACAGATAATCGATTAGTTGTGACTGTCAAGTTTCCAGCGGCTCCAGCACCAACTGTGCCTGTTCTGATAAAGCTAGGAAATTGAAGACGAGATAAATCAAGTGTATCAGGTCCAACTAATTCGACAGATTCTGTAGCATTAATTATAATGTCGCCTCCTCGACCTTGACCTCGTGCATTGGTTGAAATCAGTCCTCCACCCCATACACGTAGTTTTTCGGCAACAATAGTTACATTTCCAGCAGCACCACCATCTGAGTCAGTCGATATTTGGCTAGTGAGAATACCATCTACTGATCTTCCAGAAACTTCGATAGCTCTCGCCTGAATCAGAATTTCACCAGCATTTCCATTACCAAAGAGACCTATATTTAAACCAGAGCCATTGAGGATCGACAGAGAATCTGCCGTGATAATAAGATTTCCTCCACTCCCAAAGCCACCTAGTCTCACACTGCTGCCTGCGGCGCTAGTTCCATCAAAAATAACATTATTACGTGCATTAATCGTTAAGTTTCCAGCATCTCCTCGCCCAGAAGTCGTTGAGCTTAAAACCGCACCATTGGTTGCACTAAGTGAGCCAGTTGTAATAGTAATATCGCCAGCATTGCCAGTTACCCCAGTACCAGTACGACTAAAGATTCCATCTCTATTGCTTCCACTTATAAGAATAGAATCACGTGCAGTAATAGTTATATTGCCCGTATTTCCCACTCCAAAACTATTGGTAGATATTTGAGCATTATTGAAAATCGAGAGTGAACCCGTTTCAAGGAAAATATTACCCGAATTCCCAGTGCCTCCAGGTTCCACATTAGTCGCTATACGTGTAGTAATGGGAGAACCAGGAACTCCCTCTAAGGAAGTGAGATTACGAACTTGAATAGAAATGTTACCTGCGTTTCCCTGTCCTTGGACTCTAGCCACTATCCCAGAATCATTAGACATTGAGAGAGATTCAGCTTTAACGTTAATATTACTGCCATTGCCAGTGGCATTAGTTTGAACCAAGCTATTAACAAAGCCAGACTGTCTAAGATTAATAGCTCCGGTTGCATCAAGAGTAATGTCTCCAGCCTGACTTGCGATTGTTCCTAATCCCTGAAAAATGCCGGCGTTAAGCACACTAGTTTCTGAAATATTCAAATTACGGGCATAAATTGCAATATTACCTCTGTTATCAGCCTGAACTTCTAAGCTAGATTGATTGGTGATTGATACATCTCCACGAGATATTCCATCAGGAATTCTCAAGCTTAATGGATTGCCACTTGTAACTATTCCAACCGTTCCTGGTTCTGTGATACTGCCAATTTCGATATTGCGTCCAGGCGCAAGGATATTCGACCCAGTAAAGTTTACATTTCCACCAACCAATGCAAAATCCGTAAAAAGGCTGTTTAACCCAGCTCCAATCTGCATTCCAGAGTTAATACTCCCTGGCGTTGAGCCAAATTGTAAACCTACAGGTACACTTACTGTTAACAAAGGGGCGACGGTTTGATCACGGGTGTCAAACACTGTACCATCCTGAAACAGCATTCGCTCTGCGGTGGTTGCTAAAAATGATCCACCTATTAGCAAACGAGCACCAGGTCCGAATACAATTCCGTTTGGATTGAGTAGAAAGAAGTTGGCAGGGTTACTGGTTTGAATCGTGCCATTGATGTTGGAGATAAACGGCTGCCCTATTCCTGTAACTCGTACAATCACGTTTTGCGTCGCGGGATCGGTAAAAAAGACAGCACCATCAGTTGGATTGGGTAATGAGAATTGCTGAAAACTATGAAATAGGTTTGCACCCCGTTGAGTACCGTTAAGGATGAAGCAATTTCCACCTGTTCCGCCACAAGCTCCAAGGGTAAATGGAATTGCCTGAGTTCCCAGAGTTCCATCTGGCACGATTTGGGCTTGAGCAATCGAAGATAGCAGCAAGTGTCCCAAACTCAAGCCAAGCAAAGATCCAACTAAACTCGATCGCACCCAAGCTCCCACCCTATGCTTTGCCATCGTTGCCTCCTTCAGAGATCGCCCTTTTACATCAATCTGTTCACCCGGCTCAGTCATTAAAATAGTCTAAATTTTTACTAAAGAAAAGTACCTGAGTAGGACGCGATCGTGTGTCTCTATCACTGCAAGGATCTCATCCATGTACTCCCACTGATTGAACTTCGGTTCTGTCCAGCCTCAAAGTTCAATCAGTCCCAGGCTGACCTGAATTGCCTGGTTGACCAGCGCCATTATTTCATCGGTTACTTTGCCCAAGCATTTCACCAAACGCTGTTTGTCAATCGAGCGAATTTGATTGAGCAGAACTACTGAATCTTTCGGCAGACCGCTCTCTGATGACTGAATTAACACCTCTGTTGGATACAGTTTTTCATCAAATTGAGAAGTAATCGCCGCGACAATTGTGATTGGGCTATGCTCATTCGCAATATTATTTTGCAACACCAGCGCTGGTCGCGTTTTTTGAATCTCAGCCCCAACGGTTGGGTCGAAGCTAACCAGATAAATCTCTCCCCGCTTGGGTAAGGCTAATTTGCGTTTTGCTGCCATGCCTCCTCCTCAAGCACAAGCCAATCATCGGCTAACTGGCGATCGCGCTCAGCCCGACGAATCGCGCCTTCTTTTAGCTGTTGCCGCAGTTTCTCGGTTTGCATCTGGCTGAGGTAAGCCTGGATTGCGGCATGGATAAACCGACTGCGATCGCCCTTGGGCACAAATTTATCAAGCTCTTGCAGAGTTTCTGTTGGTAAGGTGATATTGATTCGATGATGGGACATAGAGCGAGGATACACACTTAGAGTAAGTATTCTTAATGTACCACTGCACCGATTCAGCTCAATCATTAGCCCGCTTAAAGATTTAGGAAATCTAAATCTTTGTTGAAGAAAATCGTGTAGAATTCTTGCGAAGCCCTTAACCATAGGGATTTCCAACAGGTAAGCCCGTGTTTTCTCTATCACAATTTTGGGTGATTCCCATGTTCAGCCGTCTCTGGGTTCGGATGCGTCGCTCGTTCCTGGCTCTATTTCTGTGTAGCCTGATTCTATGCCTCTGGCTTAGTTCTCAGTCCTCAGCCCTCAGCCCTCAATCCTTCCTGACTGCATCAGCCCCGCAACTCGTCCAGCAAGGAGTCGATCGCTATCGGGTCGGAGATTACAACAGCGCGATCGCACTCTGGAAAAATGCCCTTCAGGAGTACGAGAAGACCAACAATCGCACTGAGCAAGGCACTGTATTGCAAAACCTGGCCCGCGCCTATCAGCAACTGGGACAAGATAACGACGCGATCGCCCAATGGGAACAGGCAATTCGACTCTATCGCCAATTGAGCAACACCACCCAAGTTGCCCGCGCCTTGACCGAGCAGGCACAGGACTATAGTCGGATTGGACAACACCGAAAAGCGATCGCCCTGCTGTGTAATGCCAGCGATCGCGGCATTTGTGGAGCTGAAAGTGCCCTGCAACTGGCAGCACAAATCAGCGATCGAGAGATCCAGATTGCGGCATTGGGCAGTTTGGGCAATGCCTATCGTTCAATTGGTGAATATGAGGCGGCAGAGAAGAACTTAGCCGCCAGTTTGCAGTTAGCTCAGAAACTTGCCCAACCCACGTATCAAATATCAGTGTTATCGAGTTTGGGGATCTTGCACAGCAGTCTGGCACAGGTGAGCGATCGGCAGGCAGAGTTAGCCCAGCAAAGCGGCGATCTGGAAGACACCACCCGCTTGCGGCAACGGGGTAGACAATCCGATCGCACCGCACTTACTTACTTACAGCCAGGTCTCGATCTGGCACGTCAGCAAAAGAATGGTCAGGCGCAACTGCGATCGCTCTTGAGTTTGATTCCAGTTTACTATCGACTCAATGCAACACCCCAGGCGACAGAGGCATGGCAGCAGGCAAATCAACTACTGGCATCCCTGCCCGACAGCCGCGATCGGGTATATGCCGCGATTGATTTAGCCACGCTGCTACAACCAGAAGCCGTTTCCACCCGTGTCCAATGTTTGCCCCGCGATCGCAGTTCCCAGGCAGAGCCGCTATTGCAACAGGCAGTGACGATTGCCCAACGGATTCAAGACTCGCGTGCCGCCTCTTTTGCTTTGGGAGAACTGGGACGACTGTATGAGTGTCAGGGCAATTTGGCGCAGGCATTGAATTTCACTCAACAAGCTCGATTAGCCGCCGATCAGTCCCTCGCTGCTAAAGACAGTTTGTATCTGTGGGAATGGCAAACCGGACGCATCCTCAAGCAACAACAGAGAACGACAGATGCGATCGCGGCGTATGAGCGAGCGATCGCCACCTTGCAATCGATTCGGGGCGATATTCTCACGGCTGCTCGTGATGTGCAATTTGACTTTCGAGACACGATCGACCCAATTTATCGCGAACTGGTTGCCCTGCAACTGGAGCAGAAAACACCTGTGTCCACGAAACCAAAATCCTTAACGCCAGCAGCAGCCTCGTCAGACTTTCGCTCGATTTTGCGGACGGTGGATAGTCTCAAGTTGGCAGAATTGCAAAACTACTTTGGTAGTGAATGTGTCGTCGCCGTTTTGAATCAGGAGAGCTTGGATTTGGGCGCAAAGACTGCTGCGGCTGTCTTTAGCACGATTGTGTTGAGCGATCGCACGGCTGTGATCGTTAGTTTGCCCAATGGTCAGCAGAAATTTGATTGGATTCCGGCTTCTCGACAGACGTTAACAAATCAAATTAACGAATACCGCCGGGGATTGGAATTAGCTCGTCGTGACTATGATCCGCGACCTGCCCAACAGGTGTATGACTGGATTGTGCGCCCGTTTGAGCAGGATTTACAGGCTGCCAACGTCAACACCCTCGTCTTTGTGCAGGATGGGATTCTGCGGACTGTTCCCATGTCTGCTTTGCATGATGGTAAGCAGTTTCTGATTCAGCAGTATGCCGTTGCCACCACGCCCAGCCTCACCCTCACCGATCCGCAGCAACTCGATCGCAAGAACCTGCGGGTACTGGCATTAGGACTCACGAAAGAAACCTCCGTCGATGGCGAACGATTTCCGCCCTTACCGAATGTGAGCCAGGAATTAGCCGGGATTCGCGACCTGATTCCCGGTAGCAAGAAGCTGTTGGATGAAGAGTTTACCCGCGATCGCCTGAAGCAAGAACTGAGCGAAACGGTGTATCCCATTCTGCACATTGCCACCCACGGCAAATTTGCCACCGATCCACGAGAGACGTTTATTGTCACGGGCGATGCCCAGAAGTTGACGTTTAATGAACTCGATCAACTGATTCGGCGCGTCTCTCGCAACACGGAACCCTTAGAACTGCTGTCTCTGACTGCCTGTGAAACCGCTGTGGGGAACGATCGCTCGGCATTAGGTCTGGCTGGAGTTGCCGTCCAAGCCGGAGCCAGAAGCGCGATCGCTTCTCTTTGGTCAGTCAATGATGCCACTACTGCCAAGCTAGCCACTGAGTTTTACGCTAAGTTACAAAATCCTCAACTGAGCAAGGCAGGCGCATTACAAGCCGTGCAACAAGAGTTTATTACTGGCAAAGTCAGTTTTGATGGCATCAATGCGACACACCCTGCTTACTGGTCTTCGTTCGTGTTGATTGGCAATTGGTTGTAAGTGATTATGCATCTGAGTCAAGTTGTTCCAGAAAATTACAAAATTGGTGCATATCTTGAATTAAAGATGCATAACAATTGGGTAACCCAATGACTAAATCACGTAATCTCAAAAGGTCTAGATTAAATGTATAAATATTCCTGACTACATGACGAAATCCACGATAATTGTCAAGACAGGCGCGTGTTTCACGACTGATAACAGCGGGGCGACGATCGCGAACTTCGGCGGACATTTGAGATAGCAAAGCTCGATGCCAATCGGCACTGGTAGGAATAGAGCCATCTATTTCTCGGGCAATTTCTTCAAAGATACGTTCGACCCCGGCATAGAAGCCATGTAGATTCAGCGCAACCCCATCTAGATAGTCGTCATCATTCTGCTGTTCAGCCTTTGTTAACAAGTACTGAGTGCGATCGACCACTTGTTCAATATCAAAGAGTTCTGCGCGAATCCGTGCGGCTAATATTCTTTCACGATCGCTCACAATAAAACCCCTTCTCGCTCGATGACCGCTTGAATCTTGGGTCGAACAGTCTCCACTTCAACTAAATCAATCGAAATCGATGGATCTAAATCTAATAAACGAGAAATCGCCTCATAATAAAGACGTTTATCCAGCCCCCAAACTGCTAGATCTAGATCTGACTGCTCATGCACACGATCACTTGAGAGCATAGAGCCAAATACAGCCACTTTATCCGCACCATACTGCTGTTTTAAAATCTGCGCTGCTTGTTGCGCGATTTCCCATCCTCGCTGATGTCTAGATTGCCGCGATCGTAGCCGCTCCTGGGCTCGCTGTTTTGCTGCCTGCCGATACACTGCCATCTGTTCTTCAGAAATCGGATTGACCATTACCAAGCTGCCGATCGTACAACTAACTCAACCACTTGCAGCTTACCATCTGCGTTTTATGAAGAAACACCGAATCGTGCTCAAGAATATTTCTTTTCTACAAAAAAACATATTCTAGATGTAGGTTTGTGTGTGTCAGGTGAGCGATCGCCCATTAAGGAAAATGAATCCATGAAACAAGCGCACTGGTTTACGCAAAGCATACAAGTTGGCTTAATGAGTTTGGCGATGGGAGCAGGGGCGACATTCAACAATTCGACAGCTTTAGCTCAAGTTACGGCTGATCCATCACTAGGAACAGCGATTATTGATGTGATCAGTCCTACGGGTACGGGATATGGCATTATCGGCGGTACAACGGTAGGTGGAAGAAATCTGTTCCATAGTTTCAGTCGTTTCGATGTTAGACAAGGGGAAGGTGCAGTTTTTCTTCATGCACCTGCGATTGCCAATATTTTTGCCCGAATTACAGGAAATACTCCTTCAATTATTGATGGATCGATTGCAACTGCTATTTTGCAGCTACCTTTTGATCCTTCTAATCGAGGAACTGCAAATGTATTCTTAATGAATCCTCAAGGGATTATTTTTGGTCGTGGTGCTCAGCTAAATATTGGTGGATCATTTGTTGCCACGACTGCAAATGCAATTCGTTTTCCAGATGGCGCAGAGTTTTCACTCACTTCAGCAGTTGAACCAACAAATTCACTTTTATCAGTGAATCCCTCTGCTTTTCTCTTCAATCAAATTCAAGCTGCACCAATCATCAATCGCTCCATCGCAAATGCAGGACGAGATCCCTCAAACTCATTTGGTGTTTTTGGTCTACGGGTTCCTGACGGTCGAAGTTTGTTGATGGTAGGAGGAGACATTAATACAGATGGAGGAGGGATCGTTGCTTTTGGTGGACGCATTGACGTTGGTGGAGTGCAAGGTTCAGGAACCGTTGATTTAAACCAAAATGGGAATGTACTACGTTTGCAGTTTCCAGAGAATGTCTCAAGAGCAAATGTGCTTAATAGAAATGGTTCTAATTTAATTGTTGCAGCAGATAGCGGTGGGAATATAGCAATTACAGCTCAAAATATTGGGTATTAACATACTTAACACACCACGCATGAATCATTTTACTAGAACAAGTTCCATAAATTGAACCAGAACGCACAAATGAATCATAACTAAGTTGGATATGTTGCTACTTTCAAATATCGGCATATTTCTTGATAATTGGATGAAGTAGAACCTTAATAAAAGACATCTCTAACTATTAGAAATAGAATAGAAATATAAGAGAAAACTTTCTGGGGTGACTTCAATGACTAACTCAAATTTCTTTCCTAAAACCCTGCAAGAAGCAATCAAGCACTTCTCTGATCCTGATGTTTCTTTAGAGGCTGCTAAGAGTTTGCGTTGGTCGGATGGCGTTGTAGTTTGCCCTCATTGCACCTCTAAGAGCGTTGGTTTTGTTGCGACTCGTCGGATCTGGAAGTGTAAGAACAAAGAATGCCGTAAGCAGTTCTCAGTGAAGATTGGCACGATTATGGAAGATAGCCCTTTAGGGTTAGATAAGTGGTTGATTGCGATCTGGATGATTGCAAATTGCAAGAATGGGATCAGTTCTTACGAATTACATCGGGCATTGGGGATTACTCAAAAGACTGCCTGGTTCTTGCTGCACAGAATCCGCTATGCCATGCAACAAGGCACGTTTGAGTTGACGGGTGAGGTGGAAGTGGATGAAACCTTTGTTGGTGGCAAGGCTCAAAATATGCACGAATCGAAGCGGAGGGAGCGGATTAAAGGACGGGGCGGGAAGGGTAAGACCATTGTGCTAGGGATGCTTGAACGGGGCGGGAAGGTGAAGGCGAAAGTGATCGCTAACACCAATAAGGAAACACTGCATCGTGAAGTGAAAGAAGCGGTTTCCCCGGTCACACCCGGATCAGTGAAAGATCATGTAACGCATATCTACACGGATGGACACCCCGGTTATGACGGCTTAGATGCTGATTACATCCATCAAATCATTGACCATACCTTTGAGTATGTGAATGGCAATATCAGCACCAATGGGATTGAGAATTTCTGGACGCTGTTAAAGCGTACCCTCAAAGGTACTTATGTGGCAGTAGAGCCTGAACACCTATTTCGCTATGTCGATGAACAAGCGTTTCGCTTCAATAATCGTAAAGTGAAGGATGGCGATCGGTTTGTCAAAGTAGCAGGTTCTATCTCTGGTAAGCGTCTCACCTAAGCGCCTGGTCAGAAAATAATTAATTGAATACACTAGCGATTAACATATCGATCGCTAGTGTTGTTACCGCTAAACTCAACAGAATGATGGTTTGATTCAGGCGCTTTCCTTTATCAAGTAATTGAGGTTCAATCTCTTCGAGTGTTTGTATCCAGGTATTCACAATAAAGGCTTTTCCCCGTCCCTGCTCTGCATGAAATAGGTTATCTGCCATCAACTTCTTTGGATTAATCATGCCGTTGGTTGGACTTGACCTTAACTCAGTGCCACTCACCCAGATTGCAGCAACAGCAAACGCAAAAACTAGAATCTTCGCGCCTAAGCAGGTGTAGCATACCCAGGAATCTGCTAGACGAATAGAGCCAGGACTGTCGAAAGCAAATCTCAACACAACGCCACCAAAAGCAAGGAAAGCTCCTAAGCGAGTATTCAACTTATCAAAATTTGCTAACCGCATTTGAAGCAAGTCACGGGTATACTCATAAGCGAAATCAAGATTACGAGTCTTTGAGAATTGTTCCAACGATTCTAGGGTTTCTACCATGTCTGAGTCTCAATCAATTTGATCGGATATTTTCTCTTTCAAACCCTTTTGATTATTACACCTCAAATTGATTGATTCTTGAGGCGTGGGAGGTTCAACTTTAGGAGCCGATTTGTTAACAGGTTCAGATGGTTTTTCTGAATTGCGAGTATCCTGTTGATTAGAAGGCTGCTCTTTCTGTTCAGACTCAGACATGGCGATAACTCCTATAGAGACATCAGAACATACAAACTTGGACTTGATTTATTCCTACACTGAAGGAGTACTTAAATCAATTAATCAGAGCATTGATGACCTCAACGGCAGACTAATTGCTGTTATCGGCTTTAGTGGGGTGATGCTTCGGTTTGCGAAAGATTTAAGTCCTCATTCATTAGCCTATGGCTTACCCACGATCAAGGTGTTGGTCTGTATCTTGTTTACGATCGCCATCGCCAGTAGTGCGATCGGGTTAATCCCAAAATCAACTGCAAGTGTTGCATCACCAGACACGTTGTTACAAAAGTGGTATCGAGAAACCGATGAGCAATGCAAATTGTTTATTCTGGCTGGCTGGGAACAAGCGATCACTCAATTGGTTAGGATGCGAGGGAGCAAGATCTTAGCATCGGTTATTGCGGCAACGTGCCTCGTCATCGGCACAATTTTGTACGGCATTAATATTGCATTAGGGTGAAAGAAGCAGCCCATCTGCCCTGAGCCGATCTTCAACCGCTTTTCGGATGTAATCTTGCCGATCGCTCATTTGGCGCAAAACTTGGTCTATATCCTCAGGGAAGCGAATTCCCATCGTGGCACCAAGCGGCTTATCGCCATACTTAGGTTTTTGTTGTGCCCGAAACGCATCAGACATCTTCGGCTTGGGATTGGGCATGGTCTTCACCTTCACCTTCAACTCTGCTCTGAATCCACTATATCCGTTGATAGCTGGGAAACAATCAGTATTATCACTAGCGTATCCGCAGATAACAACGGATATAATAAGAATATGAGGGACACCAAACACTACCCCTCATCAGGAGGTGATAACAATGGTTAATCCAAATGGCAATTCTGGTAATGGCAACGGGCAACAGGACTACGATCCTGAAGTCGAGTTTGAGTACCTAGATGCAGATGTCTGGATTGAAAAGGACGCTGAAGGGAACAAGCGCGTTGCCTACACCGAGGATGTAATAGAAGAGTTAGACGACGATGAAGAATCGAGTTCTAGCTAATCTCTAATCCATCCTTTAAGCCCCTAGCTGACACCTGGGGGCTTTCTTCATCGTCTGGTTACAGTGTACCCTATAGGCATGAGTAACCTTGTTCATCCCTACCATTACGCTATTGTTCAACGCGAAGGAACGACCTGGTATTTTCAATCAGGTGGCAGGGTGTTTTCTAATCCTAGAAATGTTCCTGTTTCGCTAGAGGTAGAAGATCAACTACACCGTTTTGGCTTGACGATGGGTAAGGTGGCGATCGAGCTTTTTCGGCTCAATGGCGGTAGAGCGGGGTACTATTTAGCCAATTTAAGAGAGAAAAAATACTATTACTGTGGTGATAGTCTGGATGAAGTGAGGGCAGTGTTCGTCATGCTGGGAATCGGTAAAGCTGACCCTCAAGAGTCGGACTGTTCCTGATTGGGTTTGGGCTTTGGTTTTGTGGCAAACACCTTCTTTGCTAGTGCTTCAAACTGCTCTTGCTCAACACTCTTTTCCGGTTGTTGGGGTTGCTGGGTCATCGCGTCATTCCTCTAAGCCTTGCTCATACCAACTCAGTTTACTCTAAGCGCCTCTTTCCTGCCGTTGCCAGCGTTGATCAGATAAATAAAGTTCAAGATCGATATTCTCCCGTATCGCCGATGGAGCAGAAGCACCTGTAATCTCTCCCCCTTGTTCCTCATACAGTGCCAAGTCCAAATTCAGTTCTAACAATCGTTCCAGTACATCATCTTTGGCACTAAATCCGTATGCCTGCATCACCAACTCATCGAGTTCCTGATGTAACTTGCAAAGCTTACTACCTGGTTCCTCAAAGAACGCATTATAGATTTGAGTCATGCCCCATTGCCGCGATTCCATTAGGCTTGTTCGATACTGGTGCAAATCTTCCATTTGGGCACTAATCTCTTTCTCCAACCTAAAACTTAAGTATTGGGGAAATGGGAACGTTTCAAAACAAGTGTTATGGGTATAAGCAATTCGGTCTTCTAGCGTTGATTTTTGAGCGTGCATCCAGGTTCGATGGACACTAGACGTTAAAATTCCCAGGCTGTAGTACTGACAACAATCGAACAATCCAGGCATCATCACTACCGTTTTATCACCTGGCAGCCAGATCTTAGGGAAAGGAATAAAGACTGCCCATTTAGACACTCTGGGTACAGCAAAACAATGAGGTGGGAATCTAAGCATTGCTTTTCGCATGGCTTCATTTGTCCGCTTAAATCGCCACCATTTCTCACGCATCACCGCTTCTCGATTATTCAATCGTTCTGGTTTCACATACTTTTTAACGTGTTCAAACGGCAACCTAAATTCACTTGCCTCCTCAATCCCCATATCCGCAAAATCAATAATCCAGCGATCTGGGGTTCCGTGTGGGTTTTGTGCCAGATTCGCACCCATCGAGAATCGTTTCAAGACTTCAAAGTTCTTCGGTTCCTTCTCTAGCCAATCATTCACCTGATCTTCTGTCACCAGAAAGCCTTTACCCACCGGAATCACACCCTGAAAGCAGGTATTGAGGTTTGCCCTTAATCGTTTGGCACTCGAAACATCCGTTGTTGAAGTTAGAGCAGACGTGATCCGGGTTACAGGTTGTTGATCCAAGCGATAGCGACTCGGTAAATCTCGACTCCAATTGACAATACTCACGTGTACCTTAGATTTACCTGACCACGGTTGAGATGAGATCGCGGTGTGAATCTGTCCGCCATTTTGAGTGATATAACCCAGCGATGCTACTCGACTTTTGCCCTGACTAATTGAATTCGTGGCGACTAATCCAGCCCGTCCACCTCTCAAGCGATCATGCGCTCTACGAAACCAGTACACACAGTAATCAACCGAATCTTTGACATTCGGAAACTCCTCAAACACCCGATCAGTATACTCATCGCCTAGCGTCATCCGTAGATGCTTGCCACCCAAAAATGGCGGATTACCAATAATCGCATCTGCCTTCACCCAATCACTGAATAGAGCGTCCTGACAGACAATATTTTGATCCAAGCTATCGAGCGGTAAAGCAGGTTCATCCTTTAGCCCTAAACTATCAATGGCAACCTTGCGCGAAATCATCATCGTCACCCGCGCCAACTCCACCGCAAACGGGTTAATATCCATCCCATAAAACTGATTCGGGCTGACAAACCCAATCGACAGTTGCTTATCTTCAGACGCTTGAAAACTGCTTAATTTCTGCAACAGCTTCAACTCAACTTGTTTTAATTCTTGATAGGCGACATATAAGAAATTACCCGATCCGCAAGCTGGATCGAGAACACGATAATTGATCAACTGTTGCTGAAGCCCATTCAAAGCTTTAACCGTATTTGCTTCATCGATTAATTCTTCCCAGTATTCAGTAATAGTTGGTATTACAATTTGACGAATATCAGTTTCATAGGTAAAGTGCATTCCCTGTGCATGGCGCTCAGCATCATCTGTCGCACTCTCAAAGATGCTACCAAATATAGAAGGGCGTACCTTACTCCAGTCTTCTCTAGCACAAACCTCTAAGATCTTTAATTCTTGTTGGGTTAACTGAATTGGATGAATCGTCGCAAACAATCCACCATTGAAATATTCCACCCCCTGATAGCGTCCTGCTGGAGTAATTCCTTTGGTGTTCATTTCTCGAAATAACCCGCCTAGCACATCATAGGTGCTATCTCCTTTCAAGCAATCTTGAATACACGAAATAAACAAGTCTTGCGGCAATAAACATCGATCTTCCGCAAACATGGCTAATACACATTGCAGCACAAACCGTCTGGCAGTGATTTCATCAAATTCTCGATAATTGCTACGCTTCGCTCGATTAACTAGATCTTGATATAAAACTCCCATACGCTCAGCATTCTTCTCAGTAATCTCAACCTGATTATTTGAGAAGATCGGCTTTGCCGTTGCCGACTCCATAAACCGGAATGCCCCAATGCGGTGTGGCAACTCTTCCAGCTTCACCACATCAACTGGAGTATCCACTTGGTTCTGAAAGTCATAAATCCAGAACTCATCGAAGTTGCTCAGAATCGAATACCGGGGCTTAGGTGTTAATCGCATCCAATACCGTTCAACTTGACGGTAATGCTGATTCAGACTTTCAGACCGCGATTTCATCTCGATCAATAATCGCGCCTGCCATACTAGGTCGGCATAACCTTTATGCCCTTTCTGGCTACCGCCATCAATCCGATACTCAAACTCTGCCCCTGCTTGCTTTGCTCCCTCATAGCCAAATGCTCGAAAGAATTCGTTCAGGAATGCCTGCGCTTCACTCTTTTCATCCCCACGAATGTATTGCTTTGAGTAGCTGACAAACTCTTCTAACCTTGCTGGGGACGCTATCATCAAATTCGCTCCTATAATGGCAGGAGCGCCTTGATATAGGCAAAAAACATCTGCCCCACTTTAGCAGTGGGGTTTCATTTTGCTTAAAATCTTAAAAACGAATTCTTTAGTCAAGGCGCTATGTTTTTAGCTTTCACCTTTGACTAAGCAAAACCTTGAGTGGTTACACTAGATTTTATTGAATCAATATATTTACGGAGTTCTTTTTATCAAAAGCTTTTACTGCAAAGGTTTTAGCAGTTCACTTGTATTAACAAAACACTGTAAATCAGAATTAAATAAAGAAAACTAATTGACCGAAGAAATAAAGTGTGGTGTGTTAAGTATGTTAGTACCAAATATTGAACTCTTGAGAAATTCTTCTATTCGTGCAGGCATCGGACAGAATTTAGGTGCTATTGATAATCAGGCAGGAGATATCACGTTAGATGCAGCAGGAACAATCCTGATTTCTGAAAACAGTTCTATACGAAATGACGTTTTCAATGGTGGTGTTGGTAGTAGTGGCAACATATTGATCAGTACTAGCGGTACTTTCAAACTCAAATCCAGCTTTGTGCAAAATGGGGTTTTAGAACGTGGTATAGGAAAAAATGGGAAGCTGGCTATTAATGCCCTAAATATAGATATTTCAGATAATAGTGACATAAATTCTGGGACAGCATCGCGCTTAAATTCATTGAATAGCCAAGGTCAGGACATAATCTTGAATGCAGCAGGAGAAATTACAGTTTCTGGAAATAGCTCAGTTCAAAATAGTGTTTTTAATGGTGGTATTGGGAATAGCGGAAATATATTCTTTAATGTGGGAACTAACCTTAAAGTTACAAATAGCCTCGTACAAAGCTTGGTTTCAAGGCAAGGAATAGGAAATAACGGAAGAATAACCATTAATGCCCGAAACATAGATATTTCAGAAAATAGTGATATAAATACCGGAACTCAATCAAATTTAAATTCATTAGATAATAAATTACAAGATTTAGTATTAGATGCAACGGAATTTATTTCAGTCTCTGGTGGAAGCTCTGTCCGTAGCTCAGTTTTTTCTGATGGAGTTGGGAATGGGGGTAATCTTTACATTACTACAAGAAATCTAATTGTGAAGAATTCACAAATTGGAACTTCTACATTTGGGATTGGAAGCTCAGGTGATCTAATTGTTTCTGCCACGGAATCAATTATGCTAAGTGGTGAACTTCCTTCAGGTGTTGCACCAGGTGGTCTTTTTGCTCAAGTAAATGTATCTAGTACTGGACGTGGAGGAAGGTTAAGTATTCAGACTCAACGTTTAAGTGTTAGCGATGGTAGCAAAGTACAGGTTGCGACTTTTGGTGATGGGGATGCTGGTGACCTTTTTATTCGTGCTGAAGAGATAGATGTGTTTGAGACTTCCATACCTAACAGCTTTTCTACAGAGATTAACGCTGGTGTGACGCTTGATCCTCGCAATGTTAGACCTCCTAAAGGAAATGGTGGTAACTTAACGATTGAAACTGGACGTTTGAGTATCAGAGATGGTGGAGAGGTGACGGTTTCAACCTTAGGCGAAGGATCCTCAGGAGATTTGGTGGTTCGAGCACGAGATCTGATCGAAGTGGTCGGTACAAGTGTTGAAGAAGGAAGCTTTAATCAAGCAAGCAGCTTGGACGCAATTGTGGGTCGAAGAGGGGTTGGTCCAGGTGGAAATTTGACCATTGAAACTCGGCGATTGAGTGTGAGAGGAGGTGGACAGGTTTCTGTTAGTACTTTAGGGCAGGGGAATGCAGGAAATCTATCAATCCGAGTAACAGACTCAACTGAGGTAGTCGGAGTTTCGTCGGATAATCTTTTTTCTAGTGAGATCAGTGCTGCTGTTGAACCAACCGGGACAGGGATTGGTGGAAATTTAGATTTAACGACTGGACGGTTAAGTCTTAGAGATGGTGGAATAATCACTAGTCGTAGCTTGGGACAGAGAAGTGCAGGCGATGTAACAATTACTGTTCGTGGTGAGTTTCAAGCGAATAACGGCACTATTTCAACAGCATCTCTTGCAGGTGGTGGAGGGGATATTACTGTGACAGCAGGAAATATCTTCTTAGACGGAAACAGTGATATTCGCACGAATACTGCCAATGGTGATGGAGGTAATATTACGCTCAAGGCAAACTCAATTATTGCTCTCGATGATAGTGATATTTTGGCATTCGCCCAACAAGGTAGAGGAGGTAACATTACTCTTGATACTCCAGTCTTCTTTGGGCAAAATTATCGTCCTGCACCTCTGGGCACTAATCCATTAACCCTCGAAGGGAATAACCGTGTCGATGTTAATGCAAGTGGTACGGTTTCTGGAATCATTTCGCTACCTGACCAATCCTTTCTGCAACAAAACCTGTCTCAATTACCTCAAAGCTTGATCGATACCAATCGCCTTCTGGCAAATAGCTGTATTGTGCGAGATGCGGCAGCGGGGGGAACATTTATTGTTACGGGAACCGGTGGCTTACCTGTACGCCCAGGAGATGCACCATTACCTGCATTTCCAACAGGGGATGTGCAAGGGGTGGCAGCGGATGGGAGAACGGATGAAACGGATAGGGGGAGAACTGCATCCGCTTCATCGGTTTCTAATCCGTTGCCAGAGGCGATCGCAGAAGCGCAGGGGATTTACAAACTTCCGGACGGGCAAATCATTTTAAGTTGGGAATGTTCCAGGTGATGGGGCAAGAGAACCATCCGCGATCAAACCGCTTAGGACAAAGCTAATCAATCAAATACAGGATTCAGCTAGGCTTTCTGACTCACCTCATTCGACTGAGCGATCGCACTGAAGTCTGCCAAACCTCGCATGGCGATGTCGATCGCGCCAGTAGTGTTTTTTTATGCAATGTAGTTTGTTTGATACAGACATTGTATTAGCAAGAAATACACCTGAAATCAATTATTGTTCGTTTTACTCTACAAATTAAGCAAGCGAGTTAACTTTTCAAGGTTCCTAACCTAACCTTTTCACTTTTACTTAGGATTTTCAATCAAATCTTGAGTAAGTATTCCCTAAGTTTTTACTCGCTACTGCTGAATACTTTCACTATTCTTACCTTCCTTGCCGAGGTTAAATCCTATGCTTTTCCCATCATCTCCATCAGTTCGATCGATCGTCTCTAGCATTCTACTCATAAGCACCACGATCGCAAACAGTACCATTGGAGCGATCGCAACCACCCAACCCAATTGGCTAATGCACCAATCTGCTACTGCCCAAGCTGTGCCCCAGCCAAAATCCACATTTGTCCAGCGATCGTCTAGTGCTGCAAAGTTGGGTGGAGTAGTGTTTGTGAATTGTGCTGAAGTTCAATTTCTGCCGATTCCACCACAAGACTGTAAAAATCACATTTCTGTTGGTCAATCACCAATCTATGACTACACTACCCTTGGTGAAGCAGAAGCGTTAGTAGATTTACCTGTTAATGCTCCCATCACCCTTGGGCAAGCTGGAGAATTATTTTACTTCTCTCCTCGATTTCGTCCAGTTTGGCAAGTTGGGGAAACGGAGACTACGTTTAGCATCTTTGTTCCAGTTCCAGCAACGTTTTAATGGTCAAGGTTGATTTCAGCCCACACTAAGATTTCATCACATTTTAAACTTTCCTACTTTGATGCAAGTAGGAAAGTTTTTTGCTGAGAGCTGGTCAATCACTGCTTTCTGATGCCTTGTAGTTTTCTTCAACCATATTGGCTGTAGAAGCAAGCAGGCATGACTGAACTTGTTCGTGAAACCTTGACCATATCGATTAACTCAGTCTTACATCAATAACCAATGATTAAGTTGAGCGATCGTAGTTACTCTAACGAGCATTTTTTGTATCTCCACCACGATTGGTTTGTGCATGTAGTTTTCAGCAAGGGATATGACGTAATTGCATCGGTAAGCTGTCTAAATTGAGCGATCGCTCTGGTAGAGAGAGGCAGCAAATTCGATAGGGTCATCCCGTAATTTATAAACATTGGTTTATTCAAGCTCAAGTAATTAATCAATGCAAACAAAGTGTTTAGTTGCTTGAGTTTTCCTGTGCAAAAGGTTCATAGGTGTTTTCTATAAACCTTTGATTTCTAAGGTTTTGATTACCTCTATCACAACTCCATGACTTCTTTTGAAGTTGAAAAAGTTTTGTTTAAGTTCATGCTCATTGCTGTATTCAGGAGATAAGTGATGCTAACAACAGCTATTCCAGATTCCTACTGCTCTGAACTTTCTAGTCAGATGATTTGTTCAAATTCAACTGTAAGTTTAACTGCATTGAATTTAAGCATTTTGAATGATCCGCTGCAAACCATACAACGGTTTTCAGGTTGTGGAGGAGCATTAGAAGCAAAAGTATTTGAAACCTTCGCAACAAATTCAGAAAGCAATTTCTGTGGCGATCGCTGGACAGGTTCCTTACTCTCACAGGATTTCAACTTAGCTCATTCATTCCATATATCCGCAAGCAATAACCATGATTTTGAGGCTGATGTTGCAGGAACAGTAGGTGTTTGGGCAGATGAGCTTGCAGATGACCTATTCAATGTCAGCATCGACTCATCCAGTTTCCTTTTGGATGATATAGGTATTCAACCAGGCAATTACTGGGATCAAACTTATCTATTCGATAGTAAATTCGACTTTGAGATTACCCCAGAATTGCTCACGTCAACCAGTATTATTGAACAGCCCTGGGATGCAAACGCTGCAACCTTCGTTTCTACCCTCACTGATAGTGGCATTTCCAATTTTGAGTTTGATCTGTCTTCACTCTCAACGGGCATCCAATACCTGCAAGGAGACTTTGGCGCGAATACATTCCGCATTGGAACTACCGTTCCTGGAACCGTGATTTCCGGTAACGGCAACCTGCACTTCGGCTTCGGTGGGCGGGATTCTATCGACCTCTCTTATATGTTGTCTACCTCAGTTCAGATGAACCTGGTGGGTATCAATGGTACAGGCTTTGCCTTTAACCCTGGAAATGGGATCCGTGTTTTTGATGCCCTAAGATTCAGCGATGGTCGGCAAGTTCTATTTGAAGGAATTGACAGCATTCATTTTGCCGATCGCACCATCAATCTTTCGGTTACTCCGAACGACCCCATGTTTAGTCAACAATGGAACCTGCACATGATGGGAGTTCACAATGCATGGCGCATGACAACGGGTTCATCGAATGTGCTGGTAGGTGTGCAAGATACCGGACTTTCTATCAATAATTTTGGGTATGTTCACCCCGAAATTCGTAACACCACCTGGCTTTCTAATGGGCAAGGAGTAGACGATACCTGGAATGATCACGGAACACTGGTACAAGGTGTCATTTCAGCCGCTAGCAACAATGGCATTGGCATGAGTGGAATCAACTGGAATTCTCGCGTCTATAACATTGATGTGTTGGGTCAAGAGCAAGGCGACCTGGATTTAGCAACCGCAACTCAAGTGATGATCAACGATGCGCGTTTAAACGGGCAACGATTGGTGATCAACATGAGCTTAGGCACAGCTACGTTTGGCATCAATACTGATTTCAATTTTGAACAAATCGTGCGTGCTAATCCCGATACTTTATTTGTGATTGCAGCAGGAAACCAGGGTAACTTAGGCCGCTCTGGCATTGCTTCTCCAGCCTTTCTGGCACACAATTATGACAATGTGATCGCAGTAGGGGCGGCTTGGGGTTCCCAAGATTACTACAGTAATAGCCGAATTCCTGGTAGCCGTATCAACTACAGCAACTGGTGGGGATCTCAATACGGCGAGGGGCTAACGCTAATGGGACCATCAGAAGTCATCGCACCGAGTTCTCAGATTGGGGCGAATGGCATGGTAGAGTTCACCTTTGAATCTAAGTTCAACGGGACTTCTGCTGCCGCGCCGAATGTTGCTGGAGTTGCTTCTTTAGTACTGAGTGCAAACAATCGCCTGACGGCAGGACAGGTAAAACAAATCCTGGCTCAGACGGCAACGGATGTTGGCATACCAGGGCATGACTTACTGACAGGGCATGGCTTCGTGAATGCAGATGCGGCAGTACGCAGAGCGATCGCCCTTGCCTAACCTCTAACTGAGAAATTTTCATCATCGACAATATTCAGTCTTACATGGGTAATTAATCCATCCAGGGATTACCCATGTTTTCCTATTGGCAGATGATGTGAAATCCCGTGTTAGACTGCGATTAAGTCGCGATCAGTCATCTCGTTATGCCATCTCCATTTCCAGGCATGAATCCATATCTAGAAGCGCCCACACTTTGGGCGGGGGTGCATCATTGGTTGATTACCGAAATTGCGCGATCGCTGCTGCCTCAGTTACGTCCTCGATATTTCGTCGCTGTCGAGGAACGAGTTTATGCAGCGAATGGAGATTGGTCGGCATTGGTTGGGATTCCTGATAATGTAGTCATTCAATCGGGGCAACCAGAATCTGCATCTGGTGCTTCTAAAGTGGCAGTGGCACTTGCTCCAACCCAGCCAATGACGGTTACCCTACCAATGCCGGAAACCATTCGCGAAGGTTACTTAGAAGTGCGAGAGGTGGGTACGGAAGCGGTGATTACGGTGATTGAGGTGCTATCGCCGACAAACAAGCGATCGGGGGAAGGGCGCAGCCAGTATGAGGCGAAGCGCCAGAAGGTGTTCGGTAGCTCAACTCATCTAGTAGAAATTGATTTGCTGCACCAATGGGAGCCAATGCCAGTTTTGAATTTGTCTATACAAAGTCAATATCGCATTTTAGTGAGTCGAAGCGATCGCCGCCCACAAGCCGATCTTTATGCCTTCAATTTGCCCGATCCGATTCCAGCCTTCAATCTTCCGCTCCAAGCAGGTGATATAGAGCCTGTGGTTGATTTACAAACTCTTCTGCACAATTTGTATGACCAGGGGGGATATGATTTGCGCCTGAATTATCGCCAAAACCCGCAAGTTACCCTCTCAGCATCGGATGTTACCTGGGTAGAAAATTGGTTATACCAACAAGGACTACGCCCCTAAATTCCCGTTGCTGAAGCATTCCTCTGCTCTCCTACGGTTTTCTTCACTAAAAATTTAGTCTATTGTTATCTCTATGTGGATAAGTAAAGGCTGAGTTGCAAAGGGCGATCGCGGGAGTAGGCAACGATGGTTAAGCGTAGGGTAGGTGCGTGGGTGCGATCGTTGATGGTGGCAGTGATTGGGACTTTGGGAAGTGCCCTGCTAACACCCGTAACACAGGCACAAATCTTCCCCGATCCTACTTTGAATACTCAAACCTTTGGAGTATGTGGTGGCTCAGGTGGAGCGTGTGGAATTACGAATGGCACGATACGGGGCAGCAACCTCTTTCACAGCTTTCAACAGTTTTCCCTACCGAATGGAGATTTTGCCGCATTTATTATCAACAATCCCGCGATCCAAAATGTGTTGGTGCGAGTGACTGGAAATACGCTTTCTAATATTAATGGCACCATTGCTACCACTGATCCAACGGGCACCACTGTTGTCCCTACCAATTTCTTCTTGCTGAACCCCAATGGCATTGTGTTTGGTCCGGGTGCAACCTTGCTAAATGGGGGTTCGTTTTTGGCAACCACTGCAGAGCGAATGCTATTTCAGGATGGAACGGTGTTTGACACTCGCGATACAACGGTTAATTCGTTGTTAACCGTGAGTGTGCCAACTGGTTTGCAAATGGGGCACACGCCTGGAGCAATCCAAATGCGAGAAACTCTACTTCGTGCTGGAATTAATAGCCTGTTTACAGGTTTGACGTTGGTAGGAAGAGACGTTAGCTTGGAGAATGCTGCAATTTTTACACCAGGGCGACGAGTTGAGCTTGGAGCGGTTGCTGGAGGGGGGAATGTGGAATTAGATGCTAGTGGTAGATTGAATGTGCCGGATGGAGTGCCGCGAGGAGATGTTAGCTTCAGCAATAATTCGCTCGTAAACGTTCAACTTCAAAGTGGCAGTGATGGAGACATTGGTATTACTGCCAACAACATTAGCGTTCTGAGCGGTAGTGTGCTTGCAGCAGGCATCCTGCCAGGATTGGGAACTGCAACCAGTCAGGCGGGAGATATCACATTGAACGCTACTGGACAGGTGCAGGTAAACAGCGCGGGGCAAGCTACTGGCATTGGAAACGTAGTCAGTGCCAATGCGACTGGAAGCGGTGGAAATCTCAGGATCACGGCAAATTCCCTGGAAGTTCTTAATGGTGCACAGTTGAGTACCAGCACTTTTGGCAGTGGGGATGCGGGCAATGTGGTCATCTCCGCCCGCGATCGCATCCTGTTCAGTGGGACAAATACTTCTGCCTTAAGCCGTGTGGAAGCAACCGGAGTCGGTAACGGTGGCAATGTCCAGATTGACACGGTAGTGCATCAGGTAATGGTGGGGTATGTCACAAGGTCGTGCCACATCCAAC
>ERZ1066121.131-NODE-131-length-68612-cov-27.537669_pt1 | contig 68612 bp, 55 predicted proteins | sample MGYA00382768_ERZ1066121 | MGnify/ENA primary metagenome ERZ1066121 (study PRJEB33369, sample SAMEA5778351) | biofilm metagenome | biome: Industrial cooling water; feature: Water cooling tower basin; material: Biofilm | place: United Arab Emirates | collected...
CCGTCCGGCCGCCCCCTCGGCGCGCCGCGACGATCCGTACGCCGACTCGTCGCCGGCGCCGCGGTCGGGCGACGGGGCCCCGCGTCGCCGTCGGCGAGGCGGGCGTGGGCGCGGGCCGTCGGGCGGCGGCGCGGGGTGAGCGTCCTGAGGGTTCACCACAGGGGGCACAGGGGACACAGGGGACTGCATCCGGATCGATCGTGTCCGTAACGCAGTCCCCTGTGTCCCCTGTGCCCCCTGTGGTGACCCATTCCGATGCACACCGAGCACCGGGCGTCAGCGCTGCGCGTGCGACGACCGTTCTGCACGGGACCCACCCAACGGAGGCGACCCGCATGCTCCCCACCGACCGCGCCACGCTCCATCGCTGGGCCGACATCCCGCGCGAGACCGTCACCCCGCAGATCGGGCGCAAGCTCGTCACCGGCGAGCGGCTGATGCTCGCGCAGGTCTTCCTCGAGAAGGGGACGGTCGTGCCGAAGCACGCGCACCACAACGAGCAGCTGACGTGGATCCTTGAGGGGGCGCTCGAGTTCCGGCTGGGCGAGGACGGGAGCGAGGTGGTGGTCGTGCGCGCGGGCGAGGTGCTGCGCATCCCCGGGAACCTCCCGCACGAGGCGCTCGCGCTCGAGGACACGCTCGACGTCGACGTCTTCTCGCCGCCGCGCCAGGACTGGCTCGACGGCACCGACCACTACTTCCACCGCCGGGGCTGAGCGATGGACCTCGGGATCCGCGGGCGCGTCGCGCTCGTCGCGGCGTCGAGCAAGGGGCTGGGGCGCGCGACCGCCGAGGCGCTGGCGGCCGAGGGGTGCGCGCTGGTGCTCTGCGCGCGCGGGGCCGACGCACTGCACGCGACGGCCGACGCGATCCGCGCCGCGCACGGCGTCCCCGTCACCGCGATCGCCGCCGACGTCGCCGAGGCGGCGGGCGTCGCCGCGGTCCTCGACGCGGCCACCGCCGCGCACGGGCGGGTCGACATCCTCGTCACGAACGCCGGCGGCCCCCCGTCCGGGCCGTTCGAGCAGCACGACGACGCGGCCTGGGAGCAGGCGCTGCGCACGAACCTGCGGAGCGTCGTCGCGCTGGTGCGCGGCGTCCTCCCCGGCATGCGGGAGCGCGGCTGGGGGCGCATCGTCAACGTCACGTCGATCGCGGTCAAGCAGCCGGTGGACGGGCTGATCCTCTCGAACGCGGTGCGCGCGGCCGTCACCGGCTTCGCGCGCACGCTCGCCAACGAGGTCGCACCGTTCGGCATCACGGTCAACAACGTCATGCCGGGCTACACGCGGACGCAGCGCGTCGACGAGCTGGCGACGCGCGCCGCCGCGGCGAAGGGGATCGACGTCGCCGAGGCCTTCGCCGCGTGGGAGCGCGAGATCCCGATGCGGCGCCTCGGCACGCCGGCGGAGTTCGGCGCGATGGTCGCCTTCCTCTGCTCGGCGCAGGCGAGCTACACGACCGGGGCGTCGATCCCGGTCGACGGCGGCTGGATCCGTGCGCTCGTCTGACGGCGGCGCCGCGACGCTCGCAGACGCTCCCGGGGGCGCCAGCTACGCCGAGGCGCTCGACCGCCTCGGGGGCGAGGGGGCGCTCGACGTCTTCCGCCGCGCGACCGCGCTCGAGCGCGCGGGGCGCTCGATCGTCCACCTCGAGCTCGGCGCCCCCGACGTCGATGCGCCGCCGCACGTCGTCGAGGCGGCGGTGGCCGCGCTCCGGGCGGGGGACGCGCGCTACGTCGCCTCGCCCGGCATCGACGCGCTGCGCGAGGCGATCGCCGCCGACGTCGCGAGCCGCGGCGCGCCGTGCGACCCGGCCCAGGTGCTGGTGACGCCGAGCGCCAAGAGCGCCGTCTTCTACGCGATGCTCGCGACGGTGCGCCCGGGCGACGAGGTGCTCGTCCCCGACCCGGGCTTCCCGATCTACCCGTCGATGGCGCGCTTCTGCGGCGGCACGCCGGTGGGCTACGCGCTCGACGCGGCGAACGCCCCCGACGTCGACGACATCCTCGGGCGCATCGGGCCGCGCACGCGCGCGCTCTGCCTCAACGCCCCGAACAACCCGACCGGCGGCGCGCTCGACGAACGGGCGCTCGCACGGCTCGCGCAGGCGGCCGCCGAGCACGACCTCGTGATCGTCACCGACGAGATCTATTCGCGCCTCGTCTACGAGGGCGCCCGGGCGCCGACGATCGCCGCACAGCCGGCGGCGGCGGGGCGCGTGCTCTACGTCGACGGCGTGAGCAAGACGTACGCGATGACCGGGTACCGCCTCGGCTGGCTCGTCGCGCCGACGGCGTGGATGGAACGGCTCGTCACGCTCGCGATCAACGGGCACACCTGCGTCCCGCCGTTCATCCAGCGCGCCGGGGTCGCCGCGCTCACCGGGCCGCAGGACCTCGTGGCGGCGCAGGTCGCCGCGTACCGCGCGCGGCGCGACCGCTTCGTCGCCGGGCTCGCGGCGCTCCCCGGCGTGTCGTGTCCCGTGCCGGCCGGCGCGTTCTACGTCTTCCCCGACTTCTCGGCGCTCCTCGCGCCGCGCGGGGTGTCGTCGGCCGCGCTGGCGAGCCGGCTGCTCGAGACGCACGGCGTGGCGGCGATCGACGGGGCCGCGTTCGGCGCGCGGGGCGAGGGGCGGCTCCGCTTCTCGTTCGCGTCGGCGGCGACCGACGTCGAGGTGGCGCTGGCGCGCGTCGCGGAGTGCGTGGACGCGCTCGTGCGCTGACGCGGGCGCGCGCGGGTGTCGCGGCGCGTGGTCCGCACCCTGCACGGATGGCGGGACCTCGACGCCATCACCACGACGCCCGTCCCGCCATGACGTTCCTCACCCCGCGCCCCGGCTCGCCGGACGAACTCCTCGCGCAGCTCACCGCGCGTCCCGTCACGCCCACCGGCGCCCCCTTCGCGCCGGGCGCCTCGCGGCTCGGCTTCGGCGGCGAGCGCGACGGCCTGCTGCACGTGCCGCGGGCGGCGGTGACGGGAGCCGCGGTGCCGCTCGTCATCGGCTTCCACGCCACCGCCGGCGAGGCGGGCGACCTCGCCGACCTGCTCGTGCCGCACGCCGAGCGCGCGGGGGTCGCGCTCCTCCTCCCCGACTCGCGGCACCGCACGTGGGACCGGCTGGTGGACGGCTGGGGGGCCGACGTCACCTTCGTCGACGTGGCGCTCGACATCGTCACCCGGCGACTCGCGATCGACGCGTCGCGCGTGGCGCTCGCCGGCTTCGCCGAGGGGGCCAACTACGCGCTCTCGCTCGCGCTCGCGAACGAGGCGCTCGTCACGCACGTCCTCGCCTTCTCGCCCGGGAGCGCGATCCTCCCGCCGCGCCCTGCGCGCCCGCGCTGCTTCGTGACGCACGGGACCGAGGACGCGGTGATCCCCGTCGGCGGGGCGAGCCGTCACCTCGTCCCCCAGCTCGAGCGGCTCGGGTGCGAGGTGCGCTACCACGAGTTCGACGGCGGCCACGAGCTCCCGACGCCCCTCGCGGCCGAGGCGTTCGCGTGGCTCGTGGCCACGCCGCGGCGCTGACGGGGTTCAGCGCGGGAAGGCGACCATGCTCTCGTTGCCGTCGCGATCGACCGCCGCGACGCCGAAGAAGTAGTTGTCGATGATCACGTTCGCGAGCGTCGCTGTGGTCACGTTGCCGACCCAGCGCGAGCGCGCCCACGTCGCCTCCTCCGGGCGGCGCCAGTAGATGCGGTACCCGGCGAGGTCGGCGGCCTTCACCGGGGCCCACGCGAGGGTGGTCGAGGGCTGCACGGCGCCGCGGATCGTCACCGAGTCGGGGGCGGCGGGGGCCGAGGCGAGCGAGAGGAGCACGGCGGCGTCGAGCGCCGTCATGCTCGCCGCGTAGGGGAAGTCGACCCCCTCGATCACGTCGCCGTAGCGCACCCCGTTCTCGGTGCGCAGGTCCTGGTGCTGGCGCGTGTAGTCCTCGTGCGCCTCCATCAGGCGCACGGCGGCGAAGCCCTGGTTGAAGAACGGCGTGTGGTGCCCGCCGCGCCCGTAGCGGTCGAGGCGCCAGATCATGTCGACCGTGAGGTTGGGGAAGTAGGCCTCGGCGACGCGCTTGATGTAGCGCGCGAGCTGGCGCGAGGGGGTGTCGAACTCGCCCCCCGTGGTGAGGATGCGGCGCAGCTCGGCGGGCGACGTCGTCGCCGGGAGCCCCGGGGCGAAGACGCGGGCGCGGGTGTTCTCCGTGACGCCGTCGATGCCGCGCGTGTTGCCGACCATGTCGTTGTTGATGACGGCGTCGAGGCGCCACCCCTCGGCCTTCGCCAGCTTCGCGACGATCTCGCCGCCGAAGAGCCCCTGCTCCTCGCCGGCGAGCGCGGCGTAGACGATCGAGGCATCGGGGCGGTGCTTCGTGAGGAGGCGCGCGGCCTCGAGGATCGCGGCGATCCCGCTCGCGTTGTCGTTCGCGCCGGGCGAGTCGGCGGTCGCGTTCATGACGTCGGTGACGCGCGAGTCGATGTCGCCGCTGAGCAGCACGTAGCGTCCGGGCTCCGTGGCGCCGCGCTGGATCGCGATCACGTTGACGACGTTGACGTCCTCGCGGATGCGCGTGCGCGGGTCGGCGCGCACGACGTCGCTCACCCACCCCACCTCGAGGCAGCCGCCGCAGGCGCGCGAGATCCGCGTGAACTCGTCGAAGATCCAGCGCCGGGCCGCCCCGATGCCGCGCGTGCGCGAGAGCGTGTCGGACATGGTGTGCCGCGTGCCGAAGGCGACGAGCGTGCGCACGTCGGCCTCCATGCGCTGCGCCGACGCCTGCGCGACGAGCGCCTGCACCCGGGGATCGGTGAACGACGCGGGGATCCGCGCCTCCTGCGCGGCGGCGGGAAGCGCGAGAAGCGCGGCGGCGAGCGCGGTCGCGGCGTGCGCGAGGCGCGAGGCGGGAATGGAACGGGACACGGGCGACGGTGGTGGAGGCGGGCGGGCGCAATGGGCCACGATGACGCGACGGCGGAGGTCGCCTCACAGGGACGTTAACGGGCGGCGGGGTCGGCACGTTGCTTGCCCCCTCGCGGGGACATGCCGCCTTATCACACGCCGTCCGCCGGCGCCCCTACGGGGCGCATCCGGCCCGCACCGACCCCGTCCTCGGGGCGGCCGGGCGCGATCTCGTCGATCATCGTGCACAGCCACCTGCGATGGGACTTCGTGTGGCAGCGGCCGCAGCAGCTCCTCTCGCGCATGGCGGCGACGGCGCCGGTGCTCTTCGTCGAGGAGCCGATCGTCGCGGACGACCGGGCGACGTCGACGCTCGTCATCACGGAGCCGAATCCGGGCGTGCACCGCGTCGTGCCGCACCTCGCGGCGCACGTCGGGCACGGGCAGGACGCGCGCGATGCCGAGGTCCTCCGGCTGCTGCAGGCGCTGGTCGGTCCGGGCGGGACGCTGCACGAGCCGTTCGCCACGCCCGTGCAGTGGTTCTACACGCCGATGCCCGTCCCGACGATGCTCGGCGCCTTCAACGAGCTCGCCGTCGTGTACGACTGCATGGACGAGCTGGCGCAGTTCCGCTTCGCGCCGGCCGACCTGGTCGATCGCGAGCGCGTCCTCCTCGAGAACGCCGACGTCGTCTTCACGGGCGGGCGCCGGCTGTACGAGGCCAAGCGGCGCCACCACGGCAACGTGCACTTCTTCGGCTGCGGCGTCGACGAGCGGCACTACGCGAAGGCGCGCGACGCGGCGACCGTCGTCCCGCCCGAGATCGCGGCGCTCCGCGGCCCGGTGCTGGGCTACGTCGGCGTGATCGACGAGCGGCTCGACTACGACCTCATCGCCCACCTCGCCGGCGAGTGGCCGGAGGCGTCGATCGCCATGGTCGGCCCGGTGGTGAAGGTCGACCCGGCGACGCTCCCGCAGGCGCCCAACGTCCACTGGTTCGGCCAGCGCCAGTACGCCGACCTCCCGGCGATCGTGCGCGGCTTCGACGCCTGCCTGATGCCCTTCGCGCTCAACGAGGCGACGGAGTTCATCAACCCCACGAAGACACTCGAGTACCTCGCCTCGGGGCGCCCGGTGATCAGCACGCCCGTCCCCGACGTGCGGGCCAACTTCGCGCCGTACGTGGCGATCGGAAGCACCCACGCGAGCTTCCTCTCGCTCGTGCGCGCGGCGCTCGACGTCCCCGACCCGCTGCACCGCCAGCGCGGCATCGAGCACGCGCGGCAGCACGGGTGGGAGGCGATCGTCGACACGATGCTCGGCCACATCGAGGAGGCGGCGCGCACGCGCGTCGCCACGCCGCTCCGGCCGCGCGCGGCGACGCGCGTCCTGCGCGAGGCGCCCCGGACCGGCACGACCGCGTCATGATCCCCCGGCAGGCACGTCCCGGCGCCGCGCCGGCGCCGGGGCGCGTGCCGCTCGCCACCTGGGCGGGGATCGAGTGCACCTACAACCGCGTCGGCGACCGCTTCCACGACCAGCTCGCCCGCAGCGGCCACTACGCCCGCCCCGACGACATCGACCGCATCGCCGACCTCGGCGTCACGGCGCTGCGCTACCCCATCCTCTGGGAGCGCCACGCGCACGACGGCGAGGCGGCGTGGCGCGTCACCGACCGCATGCTCGAGCGCATCCGCGCCCGCGGGCTCGAGCCGATCGTCACGCTCGTCCACCACGGGAGCGGGCCGCGCCACGTGCGCCTGACCCGCCGCGACTTCGCCACCGGCCTCGCCGCGCACGCCGCCGAGGTGGCGCGCCGCCACCCATGGATCACCCACTGGACGCCGATCAACGAGCCGCTCACCACCGCGCGCTTCTCGCTCCTCTACGGCCACTGGTTTCCGCACCTCCGCAGCGACACGGCGCTCGCCACCGGGATGCTCGTGCAGACGCTGGCGACGCGCGAGGCGATGCGGGCGATCCGCGCGGTCGTCCCCGGCGCGCGGCTCGTGCAGACCGAGGACCTGGGCAAGGCGCACGCGACGCCACCCCTCCTCTACCAGGCCGACCGCGAGAACGAGCGGCGCTGGCTCACCGTCGACCTCCTCACGGGGCGCGTCGATCCGTCGCACCCGTGGCACGCACGGCTCGCCCGGACCGACGGCCACGCCGCGCTCCTCGACGACCTCGCGGCCGATCCGTGCCCGCCCGACCTCGTGGGCGTCAACCACTACGTCACGAGCGAGCGCTTCCTCGACCATCGCCTCGAGCGCTGGCCCGCCGCCACGCACGGCGGCAACGAGCGGCACGCCTACGCCGACGTCGAGGCGGTGCGCGCCGCGGACGCGGTGGTCGCGGGGCCGCGCACGCTCCTCGTCGAGGCGTGGGAGCGCTACGGCCTCCCGCTCGCCGTGACCGAGGTGCATCTCGGCTGCACGCGCGAGCAGCAGCTCCGCTGGTGGCGCGCGGTGCACGAGGCGGTGCACGGCGCCCGCGACGCCGGCGCCGACGTGCGCGCGATCACGGCCTGGGCCGCCCTCGGCTCGTTCGACTGGAGCACGCTCTGCACGCGCGACGCGGGGCACTACGAGCCGGGGCTCTTCGACGTCCGCTCGTCGCCACCCCGCCCCACGGCGCTCGCGGACGTCGTCGCGGCCGCGGCGCAGGGCGAGGCGACGCGCCACCCGGCGCTCGCCGGGCCCGGATGGTGGGAGCTCGGTGCGCGGCTCTCGGCCCCGCTCCACGGGCGCGCGCCGGCGACGCCCGCGCTCCACCTTGTGCACGACGACGACGGCCCCGCGCACGACGACGCCCGCCCGGTGCTGGTCGTCGGCGCGGGCGGCACGCTCGGTCGCGCCACGGTCGCCGCCTGCGCGGAGCGGGCGCTCGCCTGCGTCGCCCTCCGCCGCGACGACTGCGACGTCACCGACGCCGACGCCATCCGCGCCGTGCTCGCGCTCCACCGGCCGTGGGCGGTCGTCAACTGCGCCGGCTGGGTGCGCGTCGACGACGCGGAGGACGAGCGCGACGGCTGCTGGGCCGCGAACGTCGACGGCGCAGCGGCGCTCGCGCGCGGCTGCGCCGAGCGGGATATCGCCTTCGCGACCTTCTCGAGCGACCTCGTCTTCGACGGCACGGCCGGGCGGGCGTACGTCGAGTCGGACGCGCCGTCACCGCTCGGTACCTACGGGCGCAGCAAGGCCGCCGCCGAGGCGGCGGTGCACGCCGCGCACCCGGGGGCGCTGGTGGTGCGCACGGCCGCCTTCTTCGGCGTCGACGACGACTGGAACTTCGTCACCGGCGCGCTGCGCGCGATCGCCCGCGACGAGCCGGTGGTCGCCGGCGACGAGGTCGTCTCGCCGACCTTCGTCCCCGACCTCGTCGACGCGACGCTCGACCTCCTCTGCGACGGTGCCGCGGGGCTCTGGCACCTCGCCAACGCGGGCGCCGTGTCGTGGGGCGAGCTCGCCACGCTCGCCGCCGACGGCGCAGGGCTCGACGCGCCGCGCCTCGTGCCGCCCGACGCCGTCGCCCCGCGCCGCGCCGCGCGGCCGCGTCACGTCCCGCTCGACTCCGAGCGTGGCCGCCTCCTCCCGCCGCTCGAGCACGCGCTCGCGCGGTACCTCGCGACCCGGTGCTGGGAACGGCCCGCGAGGCTCCATGCCGCCCCCACCCCGCCCGCGGCGTTCCCGGCGCACACCTCCTCACGCAGGATCACCACCGATGCCCCCCCACGCACGTCCGCAGGCTGACGTCCCCCGTTTCGTGATCGTCGGCGCCGGCCCCACGGGGCTCGGCGCGGGCTACCGGCTCCGCGAGGCCGGCTTCGAGAACTTCCGCATGCTCGAGGCCCGCGGGAAGGTGGGTGGCCTCGCCGCGAGCGAGGAGAGCCCGAACGGCTTCATCTACGACATCGGCGGCCACGTCCTGTTCAGCCACTACCCGTACTTCGACCGCCTCTTCGACACGCTCATGGGCGACGAGTACCAGGAGCTGGTGCGCGAGGCGTGGGTCTGGATGTGCGACCGCTTCGTCCCCTACCCGCTGCAGAACAACATCAAGGACCTGCCGCGCGAGGTGGTGCTCGAGATCCTGCTCGGGCTCGTGGAGGCGCAGAAGCAGCCGCTCGACCTGGCGAGCATCGAGAACTTCGAGCAGCTCATCATGAAGCAGTTCGGCGCCGGGCTGGCGAAGCACTTCATGATGCCGTACAACTTCAAGGTCTGGGCGCACCCGCCGCGCATGATGAACAAGGAGTGGATCGGCGAGCGCGTCGCGCTCCCGTCGCTCGAGCGCGTGCTCGGCAACGTGATCCTCGACCGTCCCGACGCCGGCTGGGGCCCCAACAACACCTTCAAGTACCCGCGCCACGGCGGCACGGGCGGGCTCTTCGCGCGCATCCAGCCCTACGTGCAGGACCAGCTCCGCCTGCACACCGAGGTCGTCGCGGTCGACCTCGACCGCCGCGTCGTCCGCACCGCCGACGGGAGCGAGGAGCCGTACGACGCGCTCCTCAACACCATGCCGGTCGACATCCTCGTGCAGCGGCTCGTCGGCGAGGTTCCCGACGTCGTGCGCGAGCAGGCGTCGCGGCTGCGGCACTCGGGGTCGTGCATCGTCGGCGTCGGGCTCCGGCAGCCCAGCCCCTCGAGCAAGTGCTGGATCTACTTCCCCGAGGAGAACTGCCCGTTCTACCGGCTCACCTACCTCTCGAACTACTCGCCCGAGGTCGTCCCCGACGCGACGACGCACTACTCGCTGCTGGCCGAGGTGAGCTGCTCGCCCTTCAAGCCGGTGACGAAGGAGACGATCGTCGACGAGGTGATCCAGGGGCTCGTGAACACGCGGATCATCTCGGAGCGCGACCAGGACGACATCGTCGACGCCTTCCTCATCACGCGCGACTACAGCTACCCGACCCCGTCGCTCGAGCGCGACCCGGCGCTCGCGGTCGTGCTCCCGTGGCTCGAGACGCAGGGGATCTACTCGCGCGGCCGCTTCGGCGCGTGGCGCTACGAGGTCGGCAACATGGACCACTCGGTGGCGCAGGGGGTCGAGTGGGCGGAGCGGATGCTCGCCGGCGGCGACCCGAGCGACGAGCTCACGTACCTCGCGAAGCGGGGGTGCTGAGCGCCCCCTCGCCGTCGCGCACCAGCGCGGCGGCGAGGCGCTCGTACTCGGCGGGCTTGACCAGGTGCCGGTCGAAGCCCGCCGCGCGCGTGCGCTCGATGTCGTGCGCCTGGCCGTAGCCGCTGAGCGCGACCAGCCACGTCCCCGCCAGCGCCGGATCGGCGCGCACCGCGCGCGCCACGCCGAGGCCGTCGAGCGCGCCGGGGAGCCCGATGTCGCAGACGATGGCGTCCGGTCGCCAGTCGCGCGCGGTCGCCACGCCGCTCGCGCCGTCGAAGGCGACGCGGACGGTGTGCCCCGAGAGCGCGAGGATGGCCTGCAGCATGTCGGCCGCGTCGGCGTTGTCCTCGACCACGAGGACGCGCAGCGGCGGCGGCGCCCCCGGCTCGGCGATCACGCGGTCGTGGAGCGCCGCCGCCGGGATCATGGGGAGGCGGACGCTGAAGCGCGCCCCCGTCCCCGCCCCCTCGCTGTGCGCGGCCACGCGCCCCGCGTGCATCTCGGTGAGCCCCTTCACGAGCGCGAGCCCGAGCCCCAGGCCGCCGTGCGCGCGGTCGAGCGCCTGCTCGCCCTGCGCGAAGGGCGAGAAGAGCGTCGCCAGCAGCGCCGGCTCGATGCCGATGCCGGTGTCGGTCACGGCGATCACCGCCTCGCGCCCCTCGCACGCGAGCGAGACGACGACGCGCCCGCCCCGCGCGGTGAACTTCCCCGCGTTGTGCAGCAGGTTGCCGATCACCTGCGAGAGCCGCGTGGCGTCGCCGAGCACGGGGACCGGGGCGGTCGGGAGCACCACGTCGAGCGCGAGCCCGGCGTCGGCGAGCGCCGGGCGGTAGCTCTCGGCCGTCTGCCGCACCACCTCGAGCAGGTCGAGCGGCTCGAGCCGGAGCTGCACGCGGCCGCGCGCGATGCGCGAGACGTCGAGCAGGTCGTCGATGAGCCGCGCCATGTGCGAGACCTGCCGCCCGATGATCTCTCGCGCGCGCTCGACGAGCGCGTCGCCGCCGCCGGCGCGCCGCATCAGCTCCACGGCGTGCCGCACCGGCGCGAGCGGGTTGCGGAGCTCGTGCGCGAGCATCGCCATGAATTCGTCCTTGCGCCGGTCGGCCTCGCGGAGCGCTTCGTCGGCCGCCTTGCGCTCGGTGATGTCGGCGACCGTCCCCACGAACTCCACGACGTGGCGAGCCGCCCCCTCGCCCTCGAAGGTCGCGCGCCCGAGCGCCTCGATCCAGCGCAGCCCCCGCGCCGGGTGGAGCACGCGGTAGGTGATCTCGTACGGGAGCGCGCGCGCCGGATCGATGGCGGCCTCGATGGCCGCGATCACCGCCGGGCGATCCTCGGGGTGGATGCGGGCGAGGAAGTCGTCGAGCGGGCGGCCCGCGCCCTCGACGCCGAAGATCTCGCCGAGCCGCTCGTCACCCGCGAAGTCGGCCATCGTGGGGCCGAAGCGCCACCAGCCGAGCCGCGCCGCATCGAGCGCGATGCGCCGCTGCCGCGCGAGCGAGTCGCGTTCCTCGGCCGCACGCTGTGCCTCGGTGACGTCGGCGCTCGTGCCGACGTGCCCGAGGTACGTCCCGTCCGGCGCGAAGCGCGGACGCCCCCACGACTCGACCACGCGCCACTCTCCCGAGACGTGGCGCACGCGCACCCGGGCGTTGAAGGGGCGGCGCTCGGCGACGCAGGCGGCGAACTCCTCGGCGTAGGCCTGGCCGTCGTCCGGGTGGGTGAGCGGCATCCACCCCTCGACCATCAGCTGCCGGTGCGTGATGCCGAAGAAGTCGAGGTAGGTCTGGTTCACGAAGCGCAGCACCCCCGTTTCGTCGTGCACCCAGACGATGTGCGGGAGCCCGTCGGCCATGATCCGGAAGCGCTCCTCGGTCTCGCGCAGCGCCTGCTCGACGAGCACCCGGTCGGTGACGTCGATGTTGACGCCCGCGAGCCGCCGCGGCCGGCCGTCGGCGGTGCGCGCCGTCACGGCCGCGACCACGTCGATCCAGCGGATGGTGCCGTCGGGGCGCACGATGCGCATCTCGAGGCGGATCGTCGGCAGCTCGCCCGCGAGGCAGCGCTGCACGGCCCGGTCGAGCACCGCGCCGTCGTCGGGATGGATCGCGGCGCGGAAGAGCTGCGCAGGGTCCGCCGACGCGAGGCCGGGCTCGTGCCCGAACAGCCGCCACTGCGCCGGCGACCACCAGGTAGCGTCGCGCTCGACGTCCCACTCGAAGACGCCGACCTGCCCGGCATCCTGCGAGAGGCGCATCCGTTCGGCGTTCGTGCGCAGCTCCGCCTCGGCCTCCTTGCGCGCGGTCACGTCGTCGATGACGAGCGCCACGAGCGCCGGCTCGTCGTCGTCGAACGGGAGGAACTGCACGTCGTACCAGCGGCCGAGCGCGGGCTCGTGCATCTCCAGCCGCGTGGGCGCGCGCGAGGCCGCCACGGCGGCGACCGCCGTCACCCACGGACCGGCCATCGCCGGCAGCACCTCGCTCGCGCGACGTCCGGTGACGTCGCCCCAGCGCGAGCGGATCGAGGCGTTGACCTCGACGTACTCGATGTCGATCGCGTCCCCCGCCTCGTCGTGCACGACCCGCACGACGCTCACGCCCTGCACGAGCCGCTCGACGAGCCCGCGGTAGCCGTCGGGAGCGGACGATCGGCGCGCAGTGGGGGCGCTGGCGTGCGGGAGCGACGTGGACAGGTGGAACTCGAGGTCGGCGGACCCGGAGAACTTGCGTCCGCACACCGCCTGTCCACATCGGGGATTCTCCGAGCCGGCGCCACGATGCGCCGCGCGCCGGCGCCCCCCGAGGGGAGCGCCGGCGCGCGACGACCCTCGGGTGGCGCGTCAGGCCGCGCGACGTCGGGCCGCGCCCGCCCCGCCGTGCGCCGCGGCGCCGGCGAGCGTGAACTGCTCGACGAGCTGCTGCATGCGCTCGGCCTGCGCCGAGAGCTCGGCGCCGGCGGCGGCGCTCTCCTCGGAGGTCGAGGCCACGTTCTGCGTGATGTCGCCGATCGACTCGACCGACCGCGACACCTGCGCGATTCCGTCGCGCTGCCGCACGCTCGTGCCGGCGACGGCGTCGAGCACCTCCGCGACCTTCACCACCTGCTGGTCGGCGGCGCCGAGCGTGCGCTCGACCGTCGCCACGAGCGTCGCGCTCTGGTGCGCGCTCTGCACGCTCTGCTCGATGAGCGTCGCCGTGTTGCGCGCCGCCTCGGCCGAGCGCTGGGCGAGCGCGCGCACCTCCTCGGCGACCACCGCGAAGCCGCGCCCCGCGTCGCCCGCGCGCGCCGCCTCCACCGCCGCGTTGAGCGCCAGCAGGTTCGTCTGGAAGGCGATCTCGTCGATCGTCTTGACGATCCGCGTCGTCTCGTTGGCCGTCCGCTGCAGCTGCGCCATCGTCTCGGCGAGGCGGTGCATCTCGTTCGTGCTCTCGGCGACGCCGCCGCGCGCCTCGACCGCCATCCGCTGCGCCCCGCCCGCCTCCTCGGCGGTCCGGGCCGCGGCCACCGACAGCTCCTGCAGCGAGGCCGAGATCTCCTGCACGCCCGCCGCCTGCTCGCTCGCGCTCGCGGCGAGCGCCTGGCTCCCGGTCGCGATCTCGTTCGAGGCGGCCGTCACCTCCTGGGCCCCCGCGCGCACGTCGGCGAGCGCGGTCGCGATCGCGTCGAGCGCGGCGTTGAGCGAGTCCTTCACGCGGGCGTGGTCGCCCGCGAAGCTCCCCTCGACCCGCGCCGAGAGGTCGCGCCGCGCGACCCGCTCGAGGACGGCGGTCGTCTCGCGCATCGGGGCGACGACCGCCTCGAGCGTGGCGTTCACGCCGCCGACGACCTCGCGGAAGGCGTTGTCGTAGCGCGTCGCGTCGGCGCGCGTGTCGAGCCGGCCGTCGCGCGCCGCATGAGCGAGCTCCCCGAGGTCGGCGACGAGCGCGCCGAGCGTGTCGCGCAGCTTCACGAACGAGTGGCCGAGCGCGTCGGCCGGGCCGCGCGGCGTGACCTGCACGCTCGTGTCGCCCGCGCCGAGCGCCGTCGCGGCCGCCGCGAACTCGCGCTGCGCCCCGGCCACCGCGGCGCAGGCGCCGAGGAGCTCGCCGATCTCGTCGGTCGAGCGCGTCGCCTCGGTCGAGTCGACCGCGTCGGCCTCGCCGCGCGCGAGCCGCTCGAGGGTGCGCGTGACCTGCGCCACCGGCTCGGCGACGCGCCCGATGATCACGCGCGTCAGGAAGACGCCCATCGCGAGGCACGCGGCCGCGCCGAGGATCGTCGTCCAGAAGGCGAGCGTGTAGGTGCGCCCGGCGCCCGCGCTCGCGGCGTCGGCGCGCTTCGACGCGGCGCCCATCGCCTTCGCCACGACGTCGTCGGCGCGCAGCGCCTCCCGCTCGAACTCCTCGAAGTCGCGCGTCGCCCCCATGACGTCGTTCGCGCGCGACTTGGCCACGAGCGACGGCACGAGCCGCTCCGCCCGCGCGGAGGCCGTCGCGAGCGCCTCGACCTGCGTCCGCGCCGCGTCGGTGGCCGCGAGCTTCGCGAGGGCGCTCTTGGCGCGCGTGAGCGTGTCGCGCTGCGCCGCGATCCCGCGCTCGGCGCGGCTCCGTGCGACGTCGTCGAGCGCGAGCAGGTGGTCGCGCACGTGGACGCGGAACTGCGTGAGCGCGTGCCGGTACTCGCCGTAGCGCTGCACCGACGGGAGGACGTCGGCGGCCACGGTCGTCGTGACGCCGTTGACGGCCGAGAGCTGCCAGAGCGCGAGGCCGCCGAGGACGGTGCTGATCGCGATCAGCGCGCCGAAGGCGACGGTGAGCTTGGCACGGAGGCGGAGGTCGGAGAACCAGCGCATGGGACGATCGAGGTGCTGTGGGTGGGACCGGGACGACGGGGCGGGGAGGGTGCACGCGTGTCCGGGACGTCAGTGTCGGCCGCGACGGGCGGGCGGTTGAGCACGCGCGGCCGCCGTCGCCGCGCACCGGCCGCGGCACCGGCGTCGTGGCGCGCGCGGCCCGAGGGCGACGACGACGGCCGGTGCCCGAGGGACACCGGCCGTCGCGACGTGCGGACGCGGGCGCGCGTCAGGGCTTGTAGACGAGCGCCATCTCCATGCGCGCGCGCACGGCCTTGTCGCCCTTCTTGCCGGGCATGAACTCGACGCCCTGGATCACCTGCTTCGCCGCCGGCTCGAACGCCGGGAGCGGCGCGTCGGCCTCGATCGACCCCGGCTCGACCTTGCCGTCCGGGCCGACGATGAACTTGAGGTAGACGGTGCCGCTCGTGCCCGCGCGCCGCAGCTCCTCGGGATAGGTGCGCGCGATCAGGCGCGCGGCCATCGGCGGCGAGGCGAGCTTCGGGGGCGACGGCAGCGCCGACGCGTCGAAGACCTCGCCCTGCGCATGGACGACGGCGGGAGCGGTGAGGGAAAGCGACGCCGCGACGGCGGCGGCGGCGAGCGTGCGACGAAGCATCAGATCCTCGGCATCGATGGTGATCCGTTCTCGTGTAGGGGCGCGATCGCGCCCCGGGCCGTGCAGCCGGGCCCGGTGGTTCGCCTGAGGATGTCGGCGGGTGCACCTGTTTCTTGAGCCGCGGCCCGGCGTTGCCGCGGGGCGGCGATGGCGCTCCTTCCCGGGGAAGTCGGCCGGGTCGCCGGGCACCTCGACCGTTCGTCCCCGCCCGCCGGGCGGCGCGTCAGCCGTGCATCGAGAGCGCGTGCAGGTCGTCCACCGACGTCGGGAGCGGGTAGCGCACGCCGCGCCGGAAGGTGTCGTGCACCAGCCGCCCGAAGAGCCACTCGCTCGCCGCCACGTGCACCTCGGGATCGGCGTGGTCCCAGACGCGCTCCCACCACCGCGGGAGCGCCGCGAGGAGCTCGCCCAGAAGGTGCCACCCCGACGGCGGCGCGAGGCCGATGCGCGCGCACGCGGCGTCGCCGGTGAGGAGGTGCACGTAGCGGCGCGCCGCGTGCTCCCCCGCCGACTCGAGCGCGCCGCCGACGAGCCCCGTCGCGTCGGTGCCGTCGTCGCCCGAGACGCCGGCGCGCGCCTCGCGCCCGGCGATGAAGCGGCCGAGCATCGTCACGTGCGCGTCGGCGAGCGCGACGCCGTCGGGGTTCGCCGCGAGCGCCGCGGCGCGGAAGTCGCCCGTGGGCGCGGTCGGGCCGACGTAGTGGCGCCGGTACGCAGCGTAGAACGCGCGCGCGTCGGCGAGCGTCGGCGGCATGTGGTCGGCGTCCTCGGGGAGCCCGGGCACGCGCACTCCCATCAGGTGCGCGAAGACCTTCCAGACGTAGTAGTAGTCCTCCGCCGTCCGCTCGTCGAGCGGGAGCCCGAGCGTCGCGAGCCCCTCGACGACCAGCAGCGAGAAGCCGACGATCGTGCCGATCATGTCCTCCTGGTTGATCGGCGTCCCGTACCGCGCCGTGAAGCGCGCGAGGCCGTCGGCGCCGAGCACGCGCGGCGCGACGTTCGTCCGCACGCCGGCGTGCAGCAGCCGCATCTCCTGGCCGGCGACGAGCGCGATCCCGCTCCGCTCGAATGAGTACGGCTCCGTCACCTCGAGCAGGAGCTGGAGCGTCCCCATGAGCCGGTGGTACGGCCGCGCGCGGAGGTCGCCCGACATGTTGAGCACGATCGCCATCGACGGGGCGGCGTAGCCTTCGGGGAGGCTCTTGCAGAGGAGCACGAGGAGCGCCGGCACCGAGCGCTCCATGAACGCCTTCTGCCCGCGGATGATGCGTCCGCGATCGACCCACGCCGGGAGCTCGGGGCCGCCGCACGAGGGGCACCAGCGGTAGGTCGCGTCGAAGAAGTCGCGGAGCGGCGCCGGCGCGTCGGTCGGCAGCCGCAGGTCGTTCTCGCGCAGCCGCGCGAGGACGCCGCGCGTCACGTTCGCGGGGCGGAGGCCGGCCGCCTCGCGCGCGTCGGCCTCGGCGGCCATCGCGCGTGCGCAGGCGTCGCCCACCGGGTCGCCGTGCGCGCGCAGCGTGTCGAGCCAGGCGGGATCGCTCCACCGCGGCGCGGCGGGCGAGGCGGGAGGTGCGGCGGCTGCACCTGCGGGATCCGGCTCGCGCATCGCGACGTCTCGGGGCGGGGAGTGGCGGGGGACGGGTGCGCTACCATGCGCCCCGCGGCGCGAGCGCGACAGGGGCGACCGCCCGACGATGCATGGCGGCGACGCGGACCGTGGCCTACACTCGCGCACGTCCCGGCGTCCGCCTCCCGTCCCCTGCCCCGCCCCCGTGCACGCTGCCGGCTCCGTGGCGCACTTCGCGCTCCTTGCCCCGCTCGGCGCCGGGGGCATGGGCATCGTCTGGCGCGCGCGCGACCGCGCGTCGGGGCGCGAGGTCGCGCTCAAGCTCCTCCCGAGCGGCGCCGCCACCGACGCGCGCGCCGTCGAGCGCTTCCGGCGCGAGGCGCGCGCCGCCGCCGCGCTCAGCCACCCGAACATCGTCGGCCTCCACGAGGTCGGCGAGGCGGCCGAGGGGTGGTACATCGCGATGGAGCTGGTCGACGGCACGACGCTCGGCGCCGCCCGCGGCACGCGCTGGCCCGTCGTGCGCGCCGTCGACGTGCTCCGGCAGTGCGCCCTCGCACTCGCCGCCGCGCACGACGCGGGCATCGTGCACCGCGACATCAAGCCCGACAACGTGATGCTCCGCGACGACGGCTTCGTGAAGCTCGTCGACTTCGGCCTCGCGCGGCTCTCGCTCCGCGAGCGCGTCACCGACTCGGGCCACTCGAGCGGCGCGACGGGGCTGAGCGAGCCCGGGCTCCTCGTCGGCACGATGGCGTACGTCTCGCCCGAGCAGGCGTGCGGCGAGCCGGTGGGGCCGCCCACCGACGTCTTCTCGCTCGGCATCCTCGCCTACGAGCTCCTCGTCGGCGAGCACCCGTTCGCCTCGCCGAGCGCGCTCGCGACGATGGGCGCGATCATCACGCGCACGCCGCTCGCGCCGGCCATGCTCCGCCCCGAGCTCCCGCCCGCGCTCGACGCGCTCGTGCAGCGCATGCTCGCGAAGGGGGCGGCCGAGCGGCCCACCGCCGCGCAGGTCGCCGAGGCGCTCCGCGCGATCGCCGCCGACGCCGACTCGGCGCTCCCCCTCGTCGCGGGGCTGCTCGAGCGGCCGCACCACGGCGCCGCGGCGCCGCTCAAGCGCACCTCGGGCGTCGTCGTCGGCCGCGCGCGCGATGTCGCCGGCATCGTCGCCGCCTACGGCGAGGTGGTGCGCGGCGAGGGGCTGCTCGTCTCCGTGGGCGGCGAGCCGGGGATCGGCAAGACGACGCTCGTCGAATCGGCGCTCGCCGAACTCGCGCGCGGCGACGTCCCCCCGATCGTCGCGCGCGGGCGCTGCGCCGAGCGCCTCGCGGGCGCCGAGGCGTACCTCCCGATCCTCGACGCGCTCGAGGCCGCGATCGAGCACGACGCCACGGGCGCCGTGCGCACGCTCCTCCTCCGCACCGCCCCCTCGTGGGCGACGCTCCTCGGGCGCGACGGCGCCGACGCCGGGGACGCCGCCGGCGTGCTCGCGTCGCAGGAGCGGCTCAAGCGCGAGATGGCGGCGCTCCTCGAGGCGGCGTCGCGGCGCGCGCCGGTCGCGCTCTTCCTCGACGACCTGCACTGGGCCGACGCCTCGACGATCGACCTCCTCGCCTACCTTGGCGCGCGCCTCGACCGGATGCGCCTCCTCGTCCTCGCCACCTGCCGCGAGGCCGAGCTGCAGGCGACGCAGCACCCGTTCGTCGCCGTGCGGCGCGAGCTCGCCGCGCACGGCCGCGCGCGCGAGCTCGGCGTCGCGCACCTCGACGCCGACGACGTCGTCGACTACGTGGCGCGCACCTATCCCGGCCACGGCTTCCCCGCGGCCTTCGCGCGCGCGGTGCACGCGCGCACCGGCGGCAACCCGCTCTTCGTCGCAGACGTGCTGCGCTGGCTCGGCGCGCGCGGCATCATCGCCGAGCAGGGCGGGCGCTGGGTCCTCGTGCACGAACTCGAGGCGATCGATCGCGAGCTCCCCGCTTCGGCGCGCAGCATGATCGAGCGCCGCCTCGCGCTCCTCGACGACGGCGACCGCCGCCTCCTCGCCGCCGCCGCCGTGCAGGGGGCCGCCTTCGACGCCGCCACCGTCGCCGCGATGGTCGGCGCCCCGGTCGCCGACGTCGAGGAGCAGCTCATGGTCCTCGACCGCGTCTGGGCCTTCGTGCGGCGCACCGACGAGGGGCGCTATCCCGACGGCTCGCACGCGGTCCGCTACCGCTTCGTGCACGCGCTCTACCTCGACGCGCTGGTCGAGGGGCTGGCGCCGAGCCGACGCGCGGCGTGGAGCGTGGCCGCCGCCGCCTTCCTCGAAGCGCGGCACGGCGCGCAGGTCGCGGAGCTCGCCGCGCCGCTCGCGGCGCTGCACGAGGCGGGGCGCCAGCCGGCGCAGGCCGCGCGCTGGTACGGCGCGGCCGCGCAGCGCGCGATGGGTGTCTTCGCCTACGCGGAAGCCGAGGCGCTCGCACGGCGCGGGCTCGACCAGGCGCTCGCGCTCCCCGACGACCCGGCGCGCGCCGCGCTCGAGCTTGGGCCGCGCCTCGTCCTCGGCGCCGCCGCCCTCGTGCGACGCGGCTTCGCCGCCCCGTCGACGGCCGAGCACATGGGACGCGCGCGCGAGCTCTGCGAGGCCCTCGGCGACGCCCCCGCCCTCGCCCCCGCGCTCTGGGTGCTCGTCCTCTACGGCATCGCGAGCGGCGCCCTCGACGACGCCGCCGCGCGCTCGGCGCAGCTCCTCGCCATCGGCGAGGCGTCGGGCGACCCCGTCATCCGCGCCGTCGGCCACGTGGTGCACGTGGGACTCGCGCTCCACCGCGGGCGCCTGCGCGAGGTCCGGCGGCATCACTTCGCCGCCGAGGCGCTCGCGACCCCCGCCGTCGACGCCGCGCTGCGACAGGGCTTCCCGCCCGACCCGCTGCTCACGATGCGCGCGACCGTCGCGCGACAGCGCTGGCTGCGCGGCCACCCCGACGAGGCGGCGCGCCTGCTCGACGATCTCGTCGCTCGCACCGCGCGCCACGGCGATCCGCAGGGGGCGGCCTTCGTGTCGCTCTTCCGCGCCGAGCTCGCGCTCGTGCGCGACGACCCCGCCGGCGCCGAGGCGATCGCGCGCGAGGCCATCGCACGGTGCGAGGAGCACGACATCGCGTCGGAGCGGCTGTGGAACACCGCGTTCCTCGGCGCCGCGCTCGCCGCGCAGGGGCGGCACGCGGAGGGGATCGCGCTGCTGCGCGGCGCGACCGACGCGCAGCTCGCCATCGGCAGCACGGTGACGGTGCCCTGGCTCCTCGCCCTCCTCGGCGCCGCCGAGCTCGCGGCCGGCGACGTCGCGGCGGCGCAGGCGACGGCGACGCGTGGCCTCGCGCTCGCGGCGCGCACCGGTGAGCACGCGTGGGACGGTGGCCTCTGGCAGCTGCAGGCCGCGATCCTCGACGCCGACCCCGCGGCGTGCGGCGGCGCCCTCGACGCGGCCGGCGCCCGCGCGCGCGCCGCTCAGGCGGTCGAGGCGACCGGTGCGCGCGCCTTCGCCGCGCGGCTCGTCGGCGCCGCGCCCATCACTGCGGGATAGCGCGCGGCCATCGCACGCGTCGCCAGCGGCGCGAGCGCGCCCGACCACCATGCATCGCGGTGCAGCGCGCGCAGCAGCCGCGGCGCGCCGAGGGTGCGCATCGCCCAACGCACCGCGGCGTAGTCGCCCCCGCCCGCCGTCTCCCAGAGCCACCGATTCACCACGCCGCGGCGCAGCACCGGCGCGAACGTCGCCTCGGCGGCGCGCGCATAGTCGAAGCCCTCGAGCAGCGCGCGCGCCGCGAGCGCACCGGAACGGATCGCGAGGCGGATGCCGAAGCCCCAGAGGAAGTCCTGCAGCCCCGCCGCCTCGCCGACGCGGCGCGCTGCGCCATCGGTCCACGTGCCGCGCGCGCGCACGTGCCCGAGCCCGCCCACCGTGCGCGGGTCGCGCACCACGATGCCGCGACGCTCGAGCAGCAGCCGCTTCACCTGGGCGAAGCGCGCGTGGATCGACGGGAAGTCGTCGAAGAGCATCGTGCAGCAGCAGCCGTAGCCCTCGGTGACGAGGAGGTAGGCGTAGCCGCGGGGCGCGGTGTCGTCGTGGAGGAGCGCGACGGCCTGGTCGGGGGCGTCGGTGCCGAAGACGATCCCCGTGTCGATCGCGAACGGGGTGCGCCCGCGCGGTCCCGTCGCGTCGATGTCGGCGGTGCCGGGCGGCGACGGCGTCGACCAGCGGATGCGCACCCCGACCGCCTCGGCCTGCCGCACCAGCGCGCGGTCGAGCGATCCCGCGACGTCGCCGCGCTTGACGAGGTAGAAGAGCGGGCGGTCGAAGGCGAGACGATCGTCGTGCGCGCCGTCGGTCTGGATGCCCGCGGCGAACGGGGCGGCGTGGAAGTCGATCGCGAGGCCGAGCGCGCGCAGCTCGTCGAGGACGTCGCCGTCGGTCGTCCAGTTCTCGAGCCCCTGCAGGTCGCCGCCGAAGCGCGCCCCCGCCTGCGCGCGACGCTCGTGCACCTCGACCGCGCGCCCCGCGCGCGCGAGCACGATCGCGGCCGCGAGCCCCGCGGGGCCAGCGCCGGCGATGCGGACGGGGGCGGACGGCACGGGCACGGCGCGCTCCGGGATCGAGGTCGCGCCAGCATTCGCCCGGGGCGCCGTGCGCGCAAGCGGGGCGGGTCGGCGGCCGCGGGGCGAGCGAGCCCTTCCGGGTGCGCGTGTCCATCGCCATCGTGCGCGCCATGCCCATCCGTCACGTGCTCGCCGCCGCCGCCCTCTGCGTCGCGGCCGCGGCGCCCGTCGTCGCCACCGCGCAGCGCCCCGCGCGCCCGGCCGCACCTCCCGCCGCGCGCCCCCGCCCCGACGCCGGCGCCCCGTTCGCCGGGCGCTGGACGCTCGACCTCGCCGCGAGCGAGAACGTCGAGCGCGCGATCGAGGAGACGGCGGCGCGCAACAACCCGCTCGTCGCCGCGGTCGCGCGCACCCGGTTGCGCGCGACCAACGTCCCCGCGCCCACGATCGACGTCACGCTCGACCGCGACTCGATCACCATCGCGCGCCCCGCGACGCCCGTCGTGCGCGCCCCGCGCGACGGCGCCCCCTTCCCGTGGCGGCGCGCCGACGGCGAGCCGGCGACCGTGCGCGTGGCCGTGTTCGGGAGCACGCCCCCGACGGTGCGCGAGCGCTACGAGACCGCCGACGGCGTCCGTCGCAACGAGTGGGCGCTCCTCGCCGACGGGCGCACGCTGTGGGTCGACATCGATGTCACCTCGCCGCGGCTCGCGGCGCCGCTGCGCTACCGGCTCGTGTACCGGCGCGGCTGAGCGGGCGCGCACGGTCCGGCGACGACGAAGGCCCGGCGACCGCACGGTCGCCGGGCCTCGTAGTTGCCCCTCCTGGGCTCGAAGCAGGACTCCTCTGGTCCAGAATGCGACCGATCAGGACACGCGTGTGGCTCGCCGACTGATCAGCCGAGAGCGACCAATGCGCCACGCACCGCAGCGAGCGTGGCAGGCACGCCCCGGCGCACCGCATCCCAGATCACCCGGTCGTCGAGCGCGTCGTACCCGTGCGCGAGTCGGTCGCGGAATCCGGCGAGATCGCGCCACGGCACCGTGGGAAACCGCGCGCGCAGATCGTCGGGCACACGCTTGGCCGCCTCGCCCATGATCTCGAGGTTGCGCAGCGTCGCATCGTACCGGAGCGGATCGGCCACGAACGCGTCGAACGAGAGGCCCGCCGTGTACTCGATTACCCGTTCGGCACACGCGACGATCCGCTCGAGATCGACGCGCGGGTCACGCGACACGGAGCGCCTCCGCCTCGACCCGTGCGCGGAGTCGAGGCGGGAGCTTCGGAAGCGACACGAGGTCCACGCGTCGCCCGAGCAGCGCCTCGACGTCCTCCGCGAAGTCGAGGAACGACGTGAGCGTCACTCGCTCCGGATCGAACTCGACGACGAGGTCCACGTCGCTCGCCGCGGTCGCCTCCCCCCGCGCCACCGACCCGAACAGCGCGAGTTCGCGCACGCCGTACCGCTCGGCGAACCTGTGGCGATGGTCGCGCAGCAGCGCGAGCACGTGGTCGCGCACGGCGTCCGGGGCGGGCGGCGCATCGGCCGGTCGGATCATGGCCGAAAGCTGGCGCGTGGAAGACGGGCCGACCACCCGCCGGTGGCCCGGCACGACGAAGGCCCGGCGACCGCACGGTCGCCGGGCCTCGTAGTTGCCCCTCCTGGGCTCGAACCAGGACTCTTCTGATCCAGAGTCAGACGTGTTGCCAGTTACACCAAGGGGCACCGATCACCGGCGCGCGGGTACCCCCGCCACCGGCAGGCCGGAAAACTTAGTCCCCCACGGTGCCACCTTCAAGGCCGACGTGCCCGCCTCCCGACCCCAGTCCCGACGCCTCGCGCCCGCGCGCCGCTCCGCCGGCTCCCTCCTCGTGCTGCTCGCCGCCGCGACGCTCGGCGGGTGCCGCGCCGGCTGGGCCGCCCTCGGCGACGCGCCGGGGCGCGCGCAGGTCAACGGCGTCCTCCTCGCCGACGCCCTCGTCAAGCGCTACCAGTCGGTCGAGCGCACCCCGGGCTACGCGCGCGCCCGCGCCGCCCTCGGTGCCCACGCCCTCGACCCGTCGCGCGTCTTCGCCGACACCACCCTCTGGACCGCGCACGCCGATCCGCGCGTCCACGAGCTCCTCGCCGACGGCGCCTCGCTCGAGGGGCGCTACCGCTTCGCGGCCCGCGCCGGCGCCCCGCTGCCCGACCGGCTCGCCGACGCACGCCACCTCACGCAGCTCGTCCGCGAGGAGGCCGAGGGCGCCTACCTCTGGCGGACGCAGGTCGACTTCGCCGTCGGCACGATGACCGCCGACGACCTCGTCGACGGGTGGGCCGCGCTCCTCGCCAGCGTCGCCGGGCGCGACGGCGACGCGATCCGCGGCGACCTGCGCGCGACGCTCCCGCGCACCACCGCCGCCGCGGGGCGCCTCTTCTCGCTCGACACCGTCCGCACCGCCCACGCGGCCGACGGGGCGACCGCCATCGTCCTCGGCATGACGGTGCGCCCGGACCGCGTGCAGCCGACGCTCCCCCGCCTCGCCGCCTACGTGCGCAAGTACGTGGGCCCGACGTCGTTCCGCCTCGTCGCGCGCGACGGGCGCGGCGTGCGGTGGGCCGAGGTGACGATGCGCGACGCGCGCCTCGTCGTGCGGCTCCGGCAGAAGGGCGGGTCGCTCGTCGCCCTCGAGGGGGCGCCCGTCCCGTGGCCCGACTCGCTCGAGCTCGTCGCCGACTTCCGCACGAAGTTCGGCCTCTTCGGCCTCGGCTACCGCGACCTGCGCGGCCACATCCTCACCGACCGCCGCGGCGGCACGCTCGCCTGGACGATGCGCTTCGACCGCGAGCCGTCGTGGGAGCTCCCGCCGCTCGCGGCGCAGTTCCTCAGGTCGCCGCTCCGCCACCCGTTCACGAAGGCGGGGGGCGGGCTCGTCTTCCGCGTCGCCGTGCGCCCCGGCCCCGGCGGCCAGACGCTGATCACCCGCGAGACGCGCATCCCGGTCATGGAGAGCGCAGTCACCCGCTTCATCGGGCGCTGGCAGGGGAACGCCTTCAGCGAGTTCGAGGGGGCGACGGAGCAGGAGGAGACGCGCTTCAACCGCGACCTCTTCGCCGCCCTGCGCGAGGACCTGCGCTCGGCGCGCCTCGCCCCCTGACCCGCCTCGGCCCGCTCGGGCGGAAACGCACGACCGCCCGGCTTCGCGAGGCGAAACCGGGCGGTGACGGCGGTAGCCGCGCACGCGGGCTTTGGAACTCTCCGTCCTACAGTCCCGCGGCGGGCACGATGAGTGGAGCTGAGGGGAGTCGAACCCCTGACCTCTGCAGTGCGATTGCAGCGCTCTCCCAACTGAGCTACAGCCCCGCGACCCGCCGATGCATGGCAATATCGGCTGGGCAGACGTCCATCATAAACGGACCGTCCCGCTCGGTCAACGGGGGTTACCCACCGGGACCCCGGCTCCACCTGCGCCTTCTACCGCGTCCGTCGCCGCGAGTTCCGTACCATACCGAGCTCATCCGTAAAGCATGCATCGGGCGGGCGGCCAGCAGCCGGACGCCGGGTCCGACCCCGGTCGCTCTCGGGCATTCCCCGAAAAACGGTTGTGCCCGTGCGACAACGCTGACCTCGGTTCGTCGCGCCGACGCCACACCGTCGGGGTCGGTCGGCGGCCGGCGTGCCATCCGGCGGCGGCGGAACCAGGCCCCCCGGTGGTGGGGTTTCCTCGGGACCATGCCCGCGCCACACCCCCTCGACTCGCCCTTCGTCGCCGACCAGCTCGCGCTCCGCCTCGTCGCGCTCAACGACGTCCGGCTCCAGCCGGAGGGCGACTACGTCCTCTACTGGATGCAGGCCACGCAGCGCCTCGACGAGAACTGGGCGCTGCGGCACGCGACGCTCGAGGCGGACCGGCTGGCCAAGCCCCTCGTGATCTACCAGGGGCTCAACCCGCACTACGAGCACGCGAACGATCGCATCCACGCCTTCGTGATCGTGAACGCCGCGGAGCTCGCGCGGCGCGCTGAGGCGCTCGGCCTCACCTACCTCTTCCACCTGCGCGAGCGTATCGCGGGCGACAACCGCGTCCTCGACCGCCTCGCCGCGCGCGCCGCGCTCGTCGTCACCGACGCCTACCCCACCGCCGGCGTGGCCGAGCGGAGCGCGCGGGTCGCGGCGCGCGTGCGCTGCCGCATGGTCGCCGTCGACGGCCATGGCGTCGTCCCCGTCGGCGCCTTCACGAAGGAGGAGTACGCGGCGCGCACGATCCGCCCGAAGCTGGCGCGGCTCCGCGACCTCGCGCTCGAACCGGTGGCCGATCGCCCCCCCCGCCACGCGGTGTCGCCGTCGCTCCGCGCCTCGCTCGACGTCGACGTCACCGACCTGTCCCGCGTCGACTGGCACGAGCACGCCGCGCTCGACGCGCTCCTCGCGCGCTGCGAGATCGATCACGCGGTGCCCCCGGTGCGGAGCGTCGTCCCCGGCGCGACCGCGGCGCGGGCGCGGCTCCACGCCTTCTGCGACGGCGCGCTCCAGGACTACGAGGCGCGCCGCGGCGACCCCGCCGACGACGAGGGCTCGAGCCGCCTCTCGCCCTGGCTCCACTTCGGCCAGCTCTCGGCGGCCGAGGTGGCGCGCGCGGCGCGCGAGCGCGGCCCGGCCGCGCAGGTCGAGAAGTTCCTCGACGAGCTGCTCACCTGGCGCGAGCTGTCGCTCAACTTCTGCACGCGCAACCCGCACTTCCGCACCCTCGACGCGCTCCCCGCGTGGGCGCGCGAGTCGCTCGACCGGCACGCCGGCGACCCGCGCGAGGCGCTGTACGACCTCGAGGCCTTCGAGCGCGCCGCGACGCACCATCCGCTCTGGAACGCCGCGCAGCGCGAGCTCCTCGCGCGCGGGACGATCCACAACGTCATGCGCATGTATTGGGGGAAGTACGTCCTCCTCTGGTCGCGCACCGCGGAGGAAGCGATGCGGATCCTGCACGTGCTGAACAACCGCTGGGCGCTCGACGGGCGCGACCCGAGCTCGCACGCCGGGATCCAGTGGTGCTTCGGCAAGTTCGACCGCCCGTGGGCACGGCGCCCCGTCCTCGGGACGGTGCGGTACCTGTCGATCGACCTGACCTACCGGAAGTTCGACGCGCGCGGGTACGAGCGTCGCTGGGGCGCACCCTGACCTGCGCCAGCGTGTCCGCGTGCCCCGGCACGCGGCGCACGCGGCGCGCGATCGGCGAGCCCCGGACGCACGACGGCGGGTGCCCCGTTCCCGGGGACACCCGCCGCGTCGCGTGCCGGTGACGCGTGCTCAGCGACGCACGTCGTCGCCGCCGTTGGCGAGGCGACGGTTGCGGCTGCGCGCACCGCCCCCCTCGCGCCCGATCGCCGCCATGTGGTTGCGATCGCGGCTCACGATCTCGCCGCCCTTCCGGCCGGCGTTGCGAGCCTCCTCGCGCGTCCACTCGTGGGCCGTCCCCTTGGCGTGCGCCGCACGCCCACCCTTGCTCGCGATCTCGCGCTGGCGCGCGGGATCCATGCTCGCGAAGCCACGGGTGCTCTTGCGCGGCTGGGCGTCGCCCGTGGGCGACGCGCCGCGGTCCATCGTCTCGGCCATGCTGGCGTCCTCCTCGCCACAGCACGTGGTTGCCCCGGCATGCCCGCGGCCTCGACGCCGGTCCCGCATCGCCCCCTCGCGGGGACGAAGGTCCATCGGGACCGCCTGCGTGCGCCTGGCCCCGCGACGGAGGCTGTCGTTCCGTCGCCGGACATGCGGAGGGGTGTGGGTCTGGGGGCCCCCACCGGTCCCCGCGTCACCGTCCACCGGCCTCGGGTCGATGCAGGAGTCAGGCCCGCACGCCGAGTCCGCTGAACGGCTCCGTCCGCTCGTCATGCACTGCACGACGCGTGCTAGCGAGCACGAGCATGAATCGACGCCCGCTGCGGACGGCGAGCGACCACTCGCGACGGCCCGGACAGGTGCATGCGACGCAATGGACGAGCGGCGCATGCACCCGCGGGCGCGGCTCCACATCATCGGTCACTGAACGGTCGAGGCCGCCGACGAGGGTTACATTGCGCGCCCATGTCGCTCGCCCTCCGCTTCCTCGGCACCTCCGCCGCCCGCCCCACCGTCGAACGGAACGTCACCGCGATCGCCGTCGTCCGTGAGGGCGAGACCTTCCTCTTCGACTGTGGCGAGGGGACCCAGCGCCAGATGATGCGCTACGGCGTCGGCTTCGGGGCGCACGACATCTTCTTCACCCACTTCCACACCGACCACCTCCTCGGCCTCGTCGGCCTGACGCGCACGCTCGCGCTGCAGGGGCGCACCGACCCGCTCCGCCTCTTCGGCCCCCCCGGGGCGCAGCGCGCCCTCAAGGCGGCGCTCGGCTTCGGCGGCGACCGGCTGACATTCCCCGTCGAGGTCGCGGAGCTCGCCCCCGGCGAGGCGGTCACGCGGGCGGAGTACCGCATCGAGGCGGTGCGCGTCGACCATGGCGGCGCTGCGGCCGTCGGCTGGGCGCTGGTCGAGAAGCCGCGCCTCGGCCGCTTCGATCCCGACCGCGCCCGCACCCTCGGCATCCCCGAAGGGCCCCTCTGGGGGCGGATCCACAAGGGCGAGGCGGTCACGCTCGACGACGGGCGCGTCGTCACCCCGGCCGAGCTGGTCGGCCCCCCGCGCCGCGGCCGCACGATCGTGATCTCGGGCGACACGCGCCCCACCGAGGCGCTCGCCGCCGCGGCCCACGACGCCGACCTCCTCGTGCACGAGGCGACCTTCGGCGACGACGAGGCGCCGCGCGCCCTCGAGACCGGCCACAGCACCGCGCGCGAGGCCGCACGGCTCGCCGCACGCGCCGGCGTGCACCGCCTCGTCCTCACCCACTTCTCCGCCCGCTACTCGCGCGACCCGTCGGAGCTCGTGGCGCAGGCGCGCGAGGTCTTCGCACGGACGGAGGCGGCGCGCGACGGCATGGAGCTCACCGTGCCGTACGAACGCGACGAGGGCCCGGTCGCGGGCTGAGCCGCGGCGGTCGCTCGCGCGACGGCGACGCCGTCGTCGGTGGGCATCGTCGAACGATCGTGGGCCGGTCGAGCGGTGCCGACCGACGTCGACGCCTCACTCCTCGGGAAGCTCCCGCAGCGCCGACGCCGCCTCCGACGCCGGCACCCACCGGCGGACCACGTCGTCGCCCGGATACCAGACGAGCCGCCCCGGGATCCCCGCGATCTCGGTCACCCACTCGATCCGCGCGGTGCGGGGCGAAGGGCAGGTGGCGAAGAGCGGGACGAGCTCGCGCCGGAGCGCCTCGACGGCGGCCGCGCGGGTCTCGACCTGCGCGAGGGCGTCGCGCGCCGCCTGCGTGTCGCTGCCGTCGGCGAGCGCGGTCGCCTCGTAGCGCTCGACCGCCTCGCGCCAGGCGTGCCAGCCGTCCTGCAGGTCGGCGGCGATGCGCGCGACGAGCGGGAGCATCCGCGTCGCGAGCGCCGGCGAGACGTGTGCGGCGGCGGCGGGCGCGGGCTCGGCCTCGGGACGGCCGACGAGCGGGTCGATGGGGGCGCTCATTCGCCGAGCCGTCCCTCGGCGGTGCGCTCCTCGAGGCGCCGCCGCCGCCGCGCCTGCGCCGCCTCGTAGCGCCGCGCCTCCTCCGGCGTGCCGGGGACGATCGCGGGGACCTCGATCGGGCGGTTGTTGCGGTCGATCGCCACGAAGGTGAGGTAGCAGGAGTTGGTGTGGCGCCGACGGCCCGTCAGCATGTCCTCGGCCTCGACGCGCACGCCGATCTCCATCGACGTGCGCCCGGCGAAGTTGCAGCTCGCCTTCATGATCACGAGGTCCCCGACGTGGATCGGCTCGCGGAAGTCGACGCGATCGATGGAGACCGTCACGCACGCCGAGCGTGCATGGCGGAAGGCGACCACCGCCGCGGTGGTGTCCATCATGGCGAGGATCGTGCCGCCGAAGACGTGCCCGAGCACGTTGGCGTCCTGCGGCATCATGAGCCGCGACGTCTCGTGCTGCGACTCGCTGGCCGGGCGCGACGGGCGGGAAGCGGAGGTGGTGCTCACTGGGTGGCTGACGGGGAAGCGACGGGATGGACGCGCCGGGACGCCGCGCGCGCGAGCGGGCGCCGGCGTCGCGACGGCAGGTCGCGGCGGACGGCGCGCGCGTCGTCGGAATAGTACCCCGCCTCGACGAACGCCCGCCGGAGCGCGGGACGCCACGCGCTGTCGGGGAGCGCCAACGCGCCGTCGCCCAGCGGGACGAGGCGGCGCACGGGGCCGCCCATGCGCACGAGCGTCGCGCCCCCGGCGAGGCGCACCGTCGCGACGCCCGCGCTGTCCGTCGCGACGTCGAGCGCGAGCGCCCCCGCGGCGAGCCGCGCGCGGCTGCTGTCGCGCGCGTCGCGGACCGGGAGCGCGCCGCGCACCGCGTCCCACCACGCGGGGGCGTCGATGGCGAGGGGCGGGAGCTCGTACCAGTGCGCGTCGTCGGCGCGCGGCGCGTGCGCGAGGAAGCGCACGGCGGGGGTGGCGCCGTCGCGCGCGAGCGTCCACCCCTCGTCGTCGATCGCGAGCGCGCCGAGCACGGCGGCCGCACGCGCGGCGCTCGCCACGGGGGCCGCTGCCGCCCGGCGACGCGCCTCGGCGAGCGCGGCGCGCGCATCGCGCCGCAGCCGATCGGCGCGCGCGCTCCCCACCAGCGCCGACAGCGCGACGGGTGCGCGCCGCGTCGCGAGGTCGAGCGTGAGGCGCCGCGTGTCGTGCACGACGAGCGAGTCGTCGCGCCACCGGTCGACGTGCACCTCGAGCCCTGCGTACGGCCCCGTCACTTCGAGCAGCGTGACGGTCGCCTGCGCCTCGTACGGCGGCGCGCCCGCCTCCCCGGCCTCGTCCTCGTCGAGCGCCGGGTCGTCGGGATGCGCACGCGCCCACGCCGCGGCCTCGTCGCGCACCTCGCCCGCCTCGTGGAGCAGCACGCTGTCGCCGCGCACGAGGTCGCGCGCCCAGAGCCGTCCCCAGGTGAAGGCGGCGCCCTCGTGGTCGCGCGTCCCGTCGCCCGCGTACAGCTCGACGAGCCGGCCGCCCACGACCGCCACGACGATCGGCGCACGCTGCACCGCGACGCCGTGCGCGCCGGTGCGCACCCACGCGGTGCTGTCGTCGGCGACCAGCAGGAACTCGCCGGCGGGGAGCGCGCCGGCGGCACGCCGTGTCCCGGTGTCGCGCGGCGCGTCGCCGCAGGCCGCGCACGACGCCCAGCAGGCGACGGCGATCGCCGCGCCGCGCCCCGCGGTCAGAACGCCTCGCCGATGCCGAGGTAGAAGCCCGTCGCGCCGCGGCCGAAGGCGAGGTCGGCGCGCACCGCGAGCCGCTCGGAGGGGAAGAGGTACCAGCGCCCCCCGAGGCCCATCGTGGGGAGGATGCGCTGGTCGGCGAGCGACCCGATGTCCGGTCCCACGGTACCGAGGCCGCCCCAGACGGCCGCGGCGAACCGCCGCGGGAGGTCGCGGCGCAGCTCGACCTGTGCGGCGCCGAGCGTCGCGCCGCGGAAGCGCCCGCGCTCGTAGGCGCGCATGATCGACGACGTCCCGATCGTCGGCGTGCGGTCGAACGGCGGGTCGCCGTTCATGTCGTCGAGCACGGCCTGCACCGCGATGCTCGTGCGTGCACCGAGCGGGCGGTAGACGCGCGCGTCGAGCAGGGTGCGCGTGAAGTCGAACCCCGAGCCGAGCCACGGGCGCGAGGGGGAGAGCTGCGCGGTGACGAGGTGGCCGCGCCGCGGCGCGTAGAGGTTGTCGCGCGTGTCGGCGACGAGCGAGAGGTCGAGCGTCGCGACGGTGCCGCCGCGGCTCCCGGTGATCGTGCCGGGGGCCAGGGCGCCGCCGGGTTCGAGGCCGCGCATCCACGTGCGCCCGATCGCGTACCCCGCCCCCGCGTACAGCCCCTGGGCGAGGCGGCGCTGCACGAGCACGCTCGCGGTGGCGGTGCGCGGCGTGTAGAGCTCCTCGGCCGCCTCCGGGGCGTCTGCGCCGAAGCCGAAGAAGGCGAGCGGGAAGCGCGAGTACTCGAACGACGTGTTCACGCGCCACTTGTCGTCGGCGAACCAGGCGTCGCGCTCGAACTCGAGCGAGAGCTGGCTGCGCGTGGTGAAGCGCGCGAGGAAGCGGTCGGTGGTCGGGCGCGAGGTGGCGCGCGCCCCCGTCGGGCGCGTGACGCGGATCAGCATGCCGCCGAACTGGAGCCCCGTCTCCGGCGCCGAGCCGATGACGGGGAGGACGCGCCAGCGGCGTGGCGAGGTGTCGGTGAGCGCCGCGCCGAGGCGCCGGACGGCCGCGATCGCCGTGGAGTCGCCGGCGGGGGCGACGGCGCGCGCGCTGTCCCCGCGTGCGCCCTCGGCGCGCGGGGCGGTCGGCGTCGTGCCCTGCGCGCTCGCGACGTGCGGCAGGAGCGCCGCCGCGACGGCGGCGGTGGCGTGTCGGCGCGCGCTCATGCGCGGAGCTCCGTCGCCGCCCACCGCTCGACGACCTTCACCGCCTCGACGTGATCGGCCTCGTCGCCCAGCTCGCGGTGCGCGACCGCCATGAGGTCGGCGGCGAGCTGCAGCGTCGGCGCGGGGAGCCGCGCGTCGCGCGCGATGCCGGCGGCGATGCGCGCGTCCTTGTCGAGGAGCGCGAGGCGGAAGGTGCGCGGGAAGGCCCCCGTGAGGACGCGCTCGGGGAAGAGGTGCATGCTCGCGTTGCTCCGTCCGGAGGATGCGTTGATGACGTCGAGCGCGATCGCGGGATCGACCCCCGCCGCCCGTGCCGCCGCGAGCCCCTCGGCCGTGCTCCAGACGTGGAGCGCGAGGAGCGCGTTGTTCACCGCCTTGAGCGCGTGTCCCGCGCCCGTGGGGCCGCAGTGCACGACCTTCCCCGCGAAGGCCGCGAGGACGGGGCGCACCCGGTCGAGCGTGGCCGCGTCGCCGCCGACCATCACGGTGAGCGTCCCGGCGACCGCGCCCGCGACGCCGCCGGAGACCGGCGCGTCGAGGAAGGCGACGCCGCGGGCGGCGAGGCGCGCGGCGATCGCGCGGCTCGTCGCGGGGTCGCCGCTCGTGCAGTCCACGAGGACGGCGCCGTCGCGGAAGGCGTCGAGCCCGGCCTCGTCGAGGAGCGCGGCGACGTCGTGCGACTCGGGGAGGCAGGTGAGCACCACGTCGGCGGCGGCGATCGCCTCGCGCGCGGTGGTGGCGACGCGGGCCCCGGCGGCGGCGGCCTCGCTGGCGGTCGCCTTCGCGAGCGTCCGGTTCCAGACGGTGAGCGGATGACCGGCGGCGGCGAGTCGGGCGGCCATCGGGGCGCCGATCGCCCCGAGGCCGAGGAAGGCGACGGAGGGGGGCATGATGCGGCAATCTACCCCGGGCCGAACGGGGCGCGTCGGTCTCCGGCGGCGGCGCGCCGCCCTCGCCGCGCGGCGCGGGAGCGGCGATCTTGTGGCGATGCCGGTCAGGGAACGCATGGTCGCCACCGTCGCCGGGATGGTCGCCGTGCACTGCGTGCGCGCGATCGAGACGGCACTGGTGACGGTCCCGGGGATCGTGGCGCACGAGGTCACGGTGGGGCGCGTCGTGATCGACCACGACGGACGCGCGAGCGACGCGGCGCTGCGCGCGGCGATCGCGCTCGCGGGCTTCGACGTCACGGCGATCGCGCGCGAGCGACGGCTCCCGCTCGCGTAGCGGCCTGCGAGGGGTGCCGGCGGGGTCGGGGGCGGGCTAGCTTCGCGCCTCGGCTCCGTGTCCGCCCGCCGGCCGTGCGGGCCCGCCTCCGTCCACCGGGCGTCGCCCCCGCTCCCGACCCGCGCATGGCCCCGCCGCGTCGCGACGACGACCTCCCGATCGCCGCCCTGCTGGCGCCCGACATCCTCGCGCTGCTCGACGAGGCCCCGGCCGACGTCGCGGCCGAGACGGAGGAGATGCACCCGGCCGACCTCGCCGACGTCGCCGCCGCGATCCCGCGCGAGCGCGTCGCCGACCTCCTGCTGGCGCTGGGCACCGACCGCGCCGCCGACGTGCTCGAGTATCTCGACGAGGAGCTCCGCACCGAGGCGCTCGAGACGATGAGCGCGCGCCAGGCCGCGCAGCTCGTCAGCGCGATGACGCCCGACGACCGCGCCGACGTCCTCGAGGAGCTCGAGGAGGACGTCGCCGACGAGATCCTGAGCGCGATCCCGGCCGAGGCGCGGCAGGAGACGGAGCGGCTCCTCGCGTACGAGCCCGACACCGCCGGCGGGCTCATGACGACGGAGTTCGTCAGCGTCCCCTCGGAGCAGCGCGTCGAGGAGGCGCTGGCGAGCGTGCGCGCCATGGCGCGGAGCGGGCGGCGCGAGGCGATGTACACGATCTACGCGACCGACGCGCAGGGGCGCGTCGCCGGCGTCCTCTCGCTCCGCGAGCTCCTCGCGGCGGCCGAGGGGACGACCGTCGGCGACGTCGCGTGGAGCGAGGTGGTGACGGTGCCGGCGACCGCGAGCCGCGAGGAGATCGCCGCCGTGACCGCGAAGTACGACCTCGTCGCCGTGCCCGTGGTCGACGAGGGGGCGCGGCTCCTCGGCGTGGTGACGGTCGACGACGTCATCGACATCATCCAGGAGCAGCAGACCGAGGACGTGCAGCGCCTCGGCGGCATGGAGGCGCTCGACGACCCGTACATGCAGACGGGCTTCTTCACGCTCCTCCGCAAGCGCGCGGGCTGGCTGACGGTGCTCTTCATCGGCGAGATGATGACCGCCGTCGCGATGCAGAACTTCGAGCACGAGATCGCGCGCGCGGCGGTGCTCGCGCTCTTCATCCCGCTCATCATCGCCTCCGGGGGCAACAGCGGCTCGCAGGCGACGTCGCTCCTCATCCGCGCGATCGCGCTGCGCGAGGTGCGGCTCCGCGACTGGTGGAAGGTCGCGATGCGCGAGCTGCCGAGCGGGCTCCTGCTCGGCACGCTGCTCGGCCTCCTCGGCCTGGTGCGCGTCGTGGCCTGGCAGGAGCTCGGCCTCTACGACCACGGACCGCACTACTGGGCGATCGGGGTGACGGTGATGCTCGCGCTCGTCGGCGTCGTGACCTTCGGGACGATCGTCGGGGCGATGCTCCCCTTCGTCCTCAAGCGCTTCGGCCTCGACCCGGCGAGCGCGTCGGCGCCGCTGGTCGCGACGCTGGTGGACGTGACGGGGCTCGTCATCTACTTCTCGCTCGCGCTCCTCCTGCTGCGCGGGACGCTCCTCTGACCGCGCCGCGCGCGTGAGCGACGGCACGGCCACGACCACCCCCGGCCCGCGCGGCGGCGCGCTCGCAGGGACGCTCCTCGTCCTCGCCGCCGCCGCGAGCTTCGGGACGACGAGCATCCTCGCCGCCTTCGGCACGCGCGACGGGACGCCGCTCGCGACGCTGCTCGCGTGGCGCTACGTCTTCGCGACGCTCCTCCTCCTCGTGGTCGCCGGCGGCCCGCGCGCGCTCGGCGCGCCGGGGATCCCGCGCGCCCGGCTCACGTGGCAAGGGGGCGCGGCGCAGGCGGCGATCGCCTTCCTCTCGCTCAGCGCGCTGGCGTGGATCCCCCCCGCGACGCTCGCCTTCCTTTTCTACACGTATCCGGGGTGGGTCACGCTCCTCGCCGCGCTGCGCGGGAGCGAGCGGCTCGACGCGCGCAAGCTCGTCGCGCTCGCGCTCTCGAGCGCGGGGCTCGCCATCATCGTCGGCGACCCGCTCGCCGGCGCGCTCGACCTGCGCGGCGTGGCCCTCGCGCTCGCGGCGGCGCTCATCTACGCGGCGCTCATCCCGTGGCTGGGCCGGGTGCAGGCCGGCGTCCCGCCGGCGGTGTCGAGCAGCTTCATCTCGCTCGGCGCGACGGTCTTCCTCGTCGCCGGCGCGCTCGTGCAGCGCGCACCGCTCGTCCCCGCGGGTGTCGCCCCCTACGGCTGGGCGCTCGCGCTGGCCGCGATCCCGACGACGCTCGCCTTCGTCACCTTCCTCGCCGGCCTCGCACGCCTCGGCCCCGTGCGCACGGCGATCGTGAGCACCGTCGAGCCCTTCTGGACCGCGCTCCTCGCCGCACTCGCCCTCGCGCAGCCCGTCCCCGCGCGCACCTGGGCCGGCGGTGCGTGCATCGCGTGCGCGGTCGTGCTGCTGCAGCTCCGGTCCCGGTCGTCCGCGTCGTCCTGAGATCGTCTTTTCTTCTTCTGCTCTCGTGTTCCGTGGGCACCGCTGAACCGCTCGGAACTGCGAGGGGACGGCAGGAAGGGCAGGGAACGGCAGGGACTGCAGAACGGCTTCGATTCGCCGGCGTCCGCGCGCACATCGACTCCGTCGTAGTCCGACATCAAGAAGACTTGTTGCAAACCGTTCGATGCACGGTCGTCCGCTCGCGCATCGGCAGCCGCCCCCCGCACCGCCTTTCTGCAGTCCCTGCCGTTCCCTGCCCTTCCTGCCGTCCCCTCGCAGTTCAGAGCGGTCCAGCGGTGCCGAAGCACGCACTGAGCGAGCGAGAGCGAGCGATCAGGACCCGACGGCGGGATGCTCCCCGGTGCGCCGGAGGAGGCCGAGTTCGCGGTAGCGGATCTTGAGCTCGCCGCGGAGCGCGGGGAGGATGCGCGAGAACCAGGCGGCGAGGGCGAGGGTGCAGCCGGCCGAGGCGGCGATGGTGCCGACGGTGCCGAGCTGCGCGGCGACGACGCCGGCGAGGAGCGAGCCGAGGGGGACGCTGCCGAAGAAGGCGACGCCGTAGAGCGCGAGCACGCGGCCGCGGAGCGCGTCGGGGACGATGGTCTGGAGGATCGTGTTGGCCGAGGCGCTGGCGAGGACGAGCGCGCCGCCGAGGACGGCGAGGATGGGGAGCGCGAGCCAGAGCGTGCGCACCGCGGCGAGCGCGGCGAGCGTGACGCCGAAGACGACGAGCGCCGCCTCGATCCAGCGTCCGAGGCCGACGACGCTCCGACGCCGCGCGAGGAGGACGGTGGCCGCGAGCGCGCCGACGCCGCCGGCGGTCGTCATCGCGCCGTAGGCGCCGGCGCCCGCGCCGAGCTGCTCGGTCGCGAAGGCGGGCATGAGCGTCGAGTACGGCGTGCCGAAGGTGCCGACGAGCGCGATCAGCAGGAGGAGCGCGCGGATCACCGGCGAGCCGCGCACGAAGGCGAGCCCCTCCGCCATCGCGCCGCGCATCCCCTGCGCGTGCGGCGGCGCCGCGGCATGGCGCGGCAGGCGCATCGCGAGGAGCGAGCCGATGACGGCGACGAACGAGACCGCGTCGATCGCGAAGCACCACGCGACGCCGCCGGCGGCGAGCAGCGCGCCGCCGATCGCCGGGCCGACGAGCCGGCTCCCGTTGAAGAGCGACGAGTTGAGCGCGATCGCGCTCGGCAGCGCGGCGCGGTCCTCGACCATGTCGGTCACGAACGACTGCCGCGTCGGCGTGTCGAGCGCGACGACGATCCCGGTGAGGAGGTTGACGACGTAGAGGTGCGCGACCTCGAGCGTCCCCGCGAAGGCGAGCACCGCGAGGACGCCGGCGAGCAGCATGAAGACCGCCTGCGTCGCGACGAGCGTGCGGCGCCGGTCCCACCGGTCGGCGAGGACGCCGGCGAAGGGCGAGAGGACGACGGTGGGCGCGAGCGAGACGAAGGCGACGAGGCCGAGCTGCACCGTCGAGCGCGTGATCTCGTAGACGGCCCACGACGTCGCGACGCGCGCGACCCAGCTCCCGACGAGCGAGATCCCCTGCCCCGCGAAGAAGAGGCGGTAGTTCCGCGAGGCGAGCGCGCTGGTGCGCCGGGCGGCCCGCGCCGGGGCGGCGACCGCCGTCATGCGGCGGGCGTCATACGTGGCGCGTCACGCGCCGCCCGCCGCCCGGCGACGCTCGGCGCGCACGAAGAGCGCCGCGCTCACGAGCGCCATCGCGGCGAAGGAGAACCACTGGATCGCATACGACTGGTGATTGGCCTCGTCGAGGCGCGGCGGGACGAGGCGCGGCGGGACGTCCGCCGCGCGCGGGGCGCTGTCCCCCCGTTGCACGAGCAGTACCGGGAGCACGGGCGCCCCGACGACGCGCCGCGCGGTGGCGACGTCGAGCTGGCGCCAGGCGCGCTCGTCACGCCCGCGCAGCGTCGCCGCGGGGCCGAGCGAGTCGGCGAGCGGGAGGACGAACCCGTCGAGCGCCACCGTCGTGTCGCCTTCGCGCCAGCGCGCGAGGTCGACCGTCTCGCCGTCGGGGGAGTAGACCCAGCCGCGGACGACGAGGAGGAGCGTGTCGCGGTCGGGATGGCGCAGCGGCGTGACGAGCCAGACGCCGGGCGAGCCGTTGCGCGTGCGCGAGGTGAGGACGAGCTCCCGCCCCCACTCGAAGGCGCCGCGCGCGGTGGCGCCGCGGTAGCGGAGCTCGGCGGTGTCGCGCGGGAGCGCCCATGCGTCGACCGGCGGGGCGGCGAGACGGGCGGTGACGCGCGCGTTGACCGCGCGCCGCCAGGCGAGGCGGTCGAGCTGCCAGAGGCCGAGCCGGACGAAGAGCGCGGCGATCGCGATCGCGATGCCGGCGAAGACCCAGGCGCGCCGTCGCACCGCGCGGGCGGGGGCGCTCAGAAGAGCGTCATCTGCTCCCCGAGCTGCTCGGGGAGCACGGGCGTCTGGCCGAGGAGGCGCTGGAGCTGCCGGACGCTCTCGGGGCTGTGGCCCGCGAAGTGGTTGTTGACGAAGCCGTAGACCTCGTCGACGCGCCCAGCGAGCCCCTTGATGGCGGCGGCCCAGGCGTTGAGCTCGCGCGTCCGGTCGACCTGGATGTGCGAGTAGTCGGTGAAGTCGCGGTTGGGCCCCATCCACCGCAGGTAGGCCACGGGCGACGTCGGCGTCTCGGCCAGCGCGAGCATCTGCTTGCGCGGGATCCAGCGGGCGTCGGTGAGGGTCAGGCCGACGCGGTACTCGCGGAGGAGGGCGAGGACGCCGTCGTTGATCCAGCCGCGTTGCCGGAACTCGACGCAGAAGGGGATCTCCTTCGCGGGGAGCGTGGGGAGGTAGGCGGCGAGGGCGGGGAGCTCGGACGGGGCGAAGTCGGGGCCGAGCTGGATGAGGACGGGGCCGAGCTTGTCGTCGAGCTCGCGGACGCGGTCGAGGAAGAGCTTCGTCAGGTCGCCCGAGTCGCGGAGCCGGTTGTCGTGCGTGATCTCCTGCGGGAGCTTGAGCGCGAACTTGAAGCCGGCGGGGACGCGGTTGGCCCACCCGCGGACGGTGCGGACGGAGGGGATGGCGTAGAAGGTCGAATCGACTTCGACCGTCTCGAACGCGCGCGAGTAGACCGAGAGGAACTCGGTCGCCTTGGTCCCGGTGGGGAAGAACGGGCCCACCCACCCCTCGTAATTCCAGCCCTGCGTCCCGAGCCGGATCGTGGCAGCCATGCGACAAAGGTGTCGTCCGGTCCACCGTGGGCAAAGGGTGGGACCGGCCCCGATCCACGTCTCCGTGATCTACCGTCCGCTATAGGAACATCGACTATTCAGCTACCTGACAGCAACACGCCATAAGCTCCGTTCGCCGTCGTTTCCGTTCCTTCGAAGCCAAGTGGCCACCCTCCGCGGTCGCGTCGGGCTCGTCAACCGCGTCACCACGGAGGCGCGGAGGACGGCCGGAGGACGGAGGGGGCGCGGGGCCACCTCCGGCGCGGAGCCGAGAAAACAACCTTGGGTTTGGCTCCGCGCCGCAGGTGGCCCCGCGCGCCCTCCGTCCTCCGGCCGTCCTCCGCGCCTCCGTGGTGACGCGGTTTGCGATCTCCGTGTCGACACGCTTCAGCGGTGCCGCGCGCCGACGCGAATCAGCGGTAGGTCTCGAAGAACCCGAACCCCGTCCCGCCGATGGGCTGGCCGCCGACGCGGCCGCGGAGCGTCATGCGTCCCTGCAGCTGCAGGAACCAGGGCGTCGCGAGGCGACGCGCGAGGCCGGTCTCGCCGCGCTCGACGAGCCCGGCGCGGGTGTCGGTCGCCGTGGCGTCGTCGATGTCGAGCATCACGTCGAGCGTGTCGTCGCCGCGCACGTCGACGAAGCGTGCCCGCCCCGGCACCGCGAGCGGGCCCGCGGCCGTCGCCACGGTGCGCGTGTCGTCGTAGGCGATGCGCCGCGGGCGGAAGACGGCGCGGTAGCCGAGCGAGTCGACGAGGTAGGCGAAAAGCGGCGCGTCGCCGGCCCGCTGGTCGTCGGGGGGGCGCACGCGGCCGTAGAGGAGCGTGTAGCTGCCGGCGCGCGCCGCGCCCCAGTCCCACGTCACCCCCTGCCACGTCCCCCAGTTGTGGTCGTGGTAGCCCTGCACGCCGTCGAGGCGCGTGCACGTGCCGTCGACGCAGAGCGTCCCGGACGCCTGCGCCCGGAGGCCGAGCACCGCGTAGCCGCTCGGGCTCTCGCCGGCGACGAGCGTCGCCCCGGGGAACCAGGCGCGCGGCGCGGGGGCGACGAGGAGGTCGAGCGTCACCGCGCCGGCGCCACGCTCGGCCGGGGCGCGTCCCGTCACGCGGTAGCGCCCTGCACCATCCACGGTGACGCGTGCGTCGGCGAGGCGGAGGTCGGCGTCGTGCAGCGAGAAGCGCACCGAGTCGCGCGGCACGGCGCGCGAGAAGCGGCGCGCCGGCTTCCCGCGCTCGTGCAGCGTGACGAGGAGCTGCCCGCCCCACTCGCCGCGCGGGACGTCGCCCCCGACGGCGAAGGTGATGAAGGCCCAGCGCGACGCGTCGGGCCAGAGGACGTTGAAGTAGTGCCACTCGGCCCAGCTCTCGCGCCGGCGCGCGTCGGCGGGGGGGAGGTGGAAGTGGTCGAGGTCGTGCCGCAGTTCGACGTCGGTCGGTGCGCGCCAGCGGCGGTCGCCGTCGTCGTCGCGCCACGCGCCGGCGGCGAGCGGGGGCGCGGCACCGACGGCCGCCGTCGCCGACGGCAGCTCGCCCGTCGCGCGCACCGCGACCTCCCGGCCATCGGCGAGCGTCACGTACGCGAGCTTCCCCTCGACCTGCGGCGCCACCGCGCGCACGTCCCGCGCGAGGCGCGGCGAGGCGAGGAGCTGGTGGAAGACGAAGCGCGCGTTGGCGATCGAGAAGAACATCCCGCCGATCCCGCCCGTCTTCATCACCTCGACGTCGAGCCCCTCGGGGAGGACGGTCACCGTCCCGCCGCCGACGAGCTTCTCGTCGCTCGCCTGCGCGATCATCGCGTCGCCGACCGCGAGCAGCACGACCATCACCGCGACGCCGAGGCCGTAGCCCGCGAGCAGGAGGACGGTGCGCCACGGGCGGAAGAGGAGGTTGCGGAGCGCGAGGCGCCAGGTCATCGCGGCGTCACCGGGGTCCGGGCGTCAGCCTTGCGCGGCGCGCACGTCGTCGACGACGGCGCCGTCGCGCATGTGGAGCACGCGCCGCGCGGCGCCGGCGAGCGTCTCGTCGTGCGTGACGGTGAGGATCGTCGTCCCGTCGGCGACGAGGCGGCCGAAGAGCGAGATGATCTCCCCGCCGGTGCGGGCGTCGAGCTCGCCCGTCGGCTCGTCGGCGAGGAGGATCGCCGGCCGGTTGGCGAGGGCGCGCGCGATCGCGACGCGCTGCTGCTCGCCGCCGGAGAGCTGCGACGGCTTGTGGTCGCCGCGCGCGCCGAGGCCGACGTAGCCGAGCAGCTCGGCCGCGCGCGCGCGCCGCGCCGCCTTCGCCACCCCCGCCTCGGCCATCGGGAGTTCGACGTTCTCGAGGGCCGAGAGCGCGGGCATGAGGTAGAAGCGCTGGAAGACGAAGCCGATGCGCGTGAGGCGGAAGCGCGTCGCGGTCGCGTCGTCCATCGCGTCGGTGCGCGTCCCGTCGATCGTGATCGTCCCCGCCTCGGGGGCGTCGACGACGCCGAGGAGGTTGAGGAGCGTGCTCTTCCCGCAGCCGCTCGGCCCCACGATCGCCATCCACTCCCCCGCCGCCACGTCGAAGCTCACGCCGCGCACGGCCTGCACGAGCTGGTCGCCCATCCGGTAGCTCCGCCGCACGTCGCGCACCGTGACGATCGGCTGACGGACGTGGTGCATCGTGTCGGCGTTCGCCTCGCTCGGGGGATCGGATGATGGAACCACAGGGGTCACAGGGGACACGGGGGACGGCGGTCGATGGACGGGCACCGGGGAGCCTCGACTGGATCAGCGGCATGGTCGTGACGTCGGCCATGACGGTGCACTCCACCATCGGACCGGGATTGCTCGAGAGCGCCTACGAGGCGTGCCTGGTTCGCGAACTGGCACTTCGTGGGCTGTCCGTCCGTCGGCAGGTCACGCTTCCCCTCGAGTACCGAGGGGCGCGGATCGACGTCGGGTACCGACTCGACCTCGTCGTCGAAGACCAAGTCATCGTCGAGGTCAAGGCGACGAAGGCCATCGACCCCATCCATCGGGCACAGCTCCTCTCGTACCTGCGCCTGAGCGGCCTCAGGCTCGGACTGCTCCTCAACTTCCACGCACTCCGTCTCAAGCATGGCATCGTGCGCATGCGGAACGACCGATGAAGAGGAGCTGCGCCCCGGTGCACCTGCCGGTGGGCACCCGATGACACGAAGCCGTCCCCCGTGTCCCCTGTGCCCCCTGTGGTGAATCCCCACTGTTCGAAGAACACCGATGCTCACGCGACCGCCTCCCGCCGGAGCGTGGTGGCGATCGGGAGGGAGGCGGCGCGGAAGGCGGGGACGAGGCCCGAGGCGACGCCCGCGATGGTGAGCAGCGCCAGCGACAGCCCCGCGTCCCGCGGCTGGAAGACGAAGAAGCGGAAGGTCGGCGGCATCCCGGGGAAGTCGCGCAGGATCCGCTCGAGCCACTCGCCGGTGAAGATGCCGAGGCCGAGGCCGAGGAGCGCGCCGAGGCCGGCGATGACCAGCCCCTCGACGAAGACCTGCGAGACGACGCTCCGCTTCGCGATGCCGAGCGCGCGGAGGACCGCGATCTCGCCCTGCCGCTCGTTCACGCTGATCGTCACGAGCGTCGTCACGAGCAGCACCCCGACCGCGAGCGAGATGCTCCCGAGCACGAGCGCGAGCTGCCGGAAGTAGGCGAGCCGCTGCTCGACCTGCGCCGTCGCGCCGGCGAGCGAGAAGGCGCTCGTGCGCGGCGCGGTGCGCTGGATCGCGTCGCGCACCGTGTCGGGATCGGCGCCGTCGGCGGCCTTGACCATGAGCAGGCTGACGCGGTCGGCGCGCTCCGCCCCTCCCATCGCCTGCAGCACCGGGAGCGCGAGCGCCACCGCCGGCTGCGCGGTGGCGACGTAATGGAAGGTCGCCTCGCCGTGGACGACCGCGCGCCGCTCGCCGGTGGTCGTGCGGAGCTGCGGGTCGTAGCCGACGGCGAGCGTGACGGTGTCGCCCAGCCGGCGCCCCGTGCGCGCGAGCCACGCGGCGTTGGCGACGAGCGTCGCGGGCGCGTCGCGCGTCGTGTCGGCGGGCCACGTCATGTCCCGCCCGCGCACGAGGTCGTAGTCGCCCTGCACCGTCGGGTCGAGGCCGAGCGCGAAGCCGGTCACCGCGCGGTCGCCGAGGAGCGCCTGCGTCTGCGCGCCGAGCACCGGGCTCACCGCGCGGACGCCCGGCACCGCCGCGATGCGCCGCACGAGCGCCGCCCCCGAGTCGATCGTCGCCTCGCTGTCGAAGGGGAGCGTCCCCTTCGGCGCGACGCGGAGCTGGTAGCCGCGGATGGTGAGGAAGTCGCGGAAGTTCTCGCGCATCCCGGTGGCGAGCATGACCATGTCGAGCAGGAGCGCCGCGCTCACCGCGACGCCGAGGATCGCGAGCAGCGTGCGCGCCGGGTGGCGCAGCAGGGCGAGGAGCGCGAGGCGGACGGGCACGTCAGCGCCCCAGCAGCGCGAGCGGCGGGCGCCCGACGAGGCGGCGCGCCGCGAGCCAGCCGGCCACCACGCCGAGCACGATCGAGAGCGCGCAGGCGAAGGCGGCGGTGCCCGGGGTGACGATCGCGAAGGCGAGCGGGGTGCGGTGCACGCCGCGGAAGTGCCAGTTCACCCCCTGCGCGACGACCCACCCGATCGCCACGCCGCCGAGCGAGCCGACGAGCGCGACGAGCGCCGCCTCGATCACCACCGAACGGACGATCGTCGCGCGCCCGACCCCCATGAGCCGGAGCGCGGCGACGTCGCGGCGCCGCTCGTCGACCTTGAGGAGCAGGATGCAGAGGAGGAAGATCGCGCTCGCGACGATCGTGATCCCGCCGATCGCGCGGTGGAAGCGGTTGACGACCTTGAAGGTCGCGCCGGTCCGCACCGCGATCTCCTCGCTCCGGTGCGCCTTGAAGCCGAAGGCGACGTCGTTGACCGCCTCGAGCACCCGCTCGCGCGCCGCGGGCGCGTCGACCTGCACGGCGAAGCGGTCGACGCGGTCGCCGTAGCCGGCGAGGCGCTGCAGCTGGTCGAGGTGGAGCCGCGCGCGGTACTCGGCGCGCGCGATCTCGCTCGGGTCGGCGCGCCGCGCGAGGAAGGCGCCGACGACGACGCGCTCGCCCGCCGTGTCGCCCGGCGTCGCGCTCAGGCGCACCGTGTCGCCGAGGCGGAGCCCGAGGTCGCCCCGCATGCGCTCGTCGAGGGCGACGGTGCGGAGCCGCGCGGGCGCCGGCCGCACCGAGTCGATGCCGAACGGTGACGGCGCCTGCGCGGCGAGCGACGCACGTGCGCCGTGCGCCGCGCCGAGCACGATGCCGAGGATGATGGCGCGCGCCGCGCGCGCGCCGACCCGCCGGGCGCTCACGACGCGGCCGGCGCCACCCGCACCGCGCGCGCGAGCGTCGGCCCGACCGCGCGCACGGTGTCGCCGACCTGCACGTCGATCGGCCCGTCGAAGGGGGCGCGCGCGGTGACGCGCACGGTGGCACCGGGGCGGAGCGCGAGTTCGGCGAGGTAGCGGAGCATGGCGGGGTCGTCGTCGCTGACGCTCATCACCGTCGCCGCCTCGCCCACCGGGAGCTCGAGGAGCGTCGCGTGCCGCGTCTCGTCCACCGAACCGTCGCGCGTCGGAATCGGTGCCCCGTGCGGGTCGAAGGCCGGGTCGCCGAGGGCGGCGGCCATGCGGTCGATCAGGTCGTCGCTCGCCGCGTGCTCGAGCGCCTCGGCCTCGTCGTGGACGCGGTCCCACGGCACGCCGAGGACGGTCGCGAGGTAGCTCTCGAGGACGCGGTGCCGTCGGAGCGTGCGGAGCGCGGCGCGACGGCCGTCGGCCGTCAGCCGCACCCCCTTGTACGGGACGTGGTCGAGGAGCCCCTGCTGCGCGAGCCGGCGCACCATCCCGCTCACGCTCGCGGGCGAGAGCAGGAGCCGCGCGGCGAGGTCGGAGGTGCTCGCCGCCTCGCCCGAGAACTCGAGCTCGTAGACCGCCTTGAGGTAGTCCTCGACGGGGGCGGTGAGCGCGCGGGCGTCGTCGGTCACGCGGGCCCCGGCGTGGCCGGCACGGTGCCGTCGGCGGCGCCGCGCACGAGGAGCACCGGGATCGCGCAGCGGTGGCGCACCTGGTTGGCGACCGAGCCGCGCACCACGTCGGCGAGGAAGCCGTGGCCGTGCGTCGCCATCGCGATCAGGTCGCACCCCTCGCGCTCGGCCGCGGCGAGGATCTCCTCGGCCGGGTCGCCCCCGGCGAGCACCGCGTCGCAGGCGAGCCCCGCGGCCGCCAGCTCGCCGGCGCGGCGGTCGAGGTACTCGCGGTCGGCGCGCAGCTCCTCGGACTCGCGGAGCCGCAGCGCCTGCATGTTGCGCGCGGCCCACCCGTCGGCGACGTGGATGAGCGTGACGCGCGCCCCGCACAGCGACGCCAGCGCCCGCACGTGGGCGAGGATCGCCTCGTCGTACGGCGTGTGCTCGAGCGGGACGAGGACGTGGCGGTACACGGCGGGGACGGGTCAGGCGAGCCAGTCGCCGACGGTCTGGACGAGGAGCCAGGCGTTGAGCGACGCGATCAGCAGCGCCACCGCCCACGCGAGCGCCGCGACCCACCGCGGGTTCACGAACTCGCCCATCCGCCGCCGGTCGCTCGTGAAGGAGACGAGCGGGATCACCGCGAACGACAGCTGGAGGCTGAGGATGACCTGGCTGAGCACGAGCAACTTCGCCGTCCCGCTCTCGCCGTACAAGATGGCGACGATCGCCGCCGGGACGATCGCGATCGCCCGGGTGATCAGCCGGCGCACCCACGGCTGCAGGCGGATGTCGAGGAACCCCTCCATCACGATCTGCCCGGCGAGCGTCCCCGTGAGCGTCGAGTTCTGCCCGCTGGCGAGGAGCGCGAGCGCGAAGGCCGTGCTCGCCCCGGCGCCGAGGAGCGGGGTGAGGAGCTTGTAGGCGTCCTGGATCTCGGCGACCTCGGTGTTGCCCGTGGTGTGGAAGGTCGCCGCCGCGGTGACGAGGATCGCCGCGTTGATGAAGAGCGCGAAGGTGAGCGCGATCGTGCTGTCGGCGAAGGCGTAGCGCAGCGCCTCGCGCTTGCCGGCGCTCGTCTCCTCGTACTTGCGCGTCTGCACGACGCTCGAGTGCAGGTAGAGGTTGTGCGGCATCACCGTCGCGCCGAGGATGCCGATGGCGATGTAGAGCATCTCGCGGTCACGCAGGATCTGGCCCGTCGGGACGAAGCCGCGCAGCACGCCCCCCCAGTCGGGATCGGCGCGCACGATCTCGAACAGGAAGCAGGCGCCGACGATCGCGACGAGCCCGATGACGACCGCCTCGAGGCGCCGGAAGCCGCGCCCCTGCAGCCAGAGCACGACGAGCACGTCGACGGCGGTGATCGCCACCCCCCACGCGAGCGGGATGCCGAAGAGGAGCTGGAGCGCGATCGCGGTCCCGATCACCTCGGCCAGGTCGGTCGCGGCGATCGCGAGCTCGGCGAGCACCCAGAGCGCGAGGCCGACGGGGCGCGAGTAGGCGTCGCGGCAGGCCTGCGCGAGGTCGCGCCCGGCGACGATCCCCAGCTTGCTGGCGAGCCCCTGCAGGAGCACCGCCATCAGGTTGCTGGCGAGGATGACGAAGAGGAGCGTGTAGCCGAAGCGCGAGCCGCCGGCGAGGTCGGTGGCCCAGTTCCCCGGGTCCATGTAGCCGACCGCGACGAGGTAGCCGGGGCCGGCGAAGGCGAGGAGCTTGCGGAAGCGCGTCGTGGCGTCGACCGGCACCGAGCGGTACGCCTCGGCCAGCGACGGGGCCTCGCGGGTGCGGCGCCACCCGGCGGTCGGGACACCGGTGCCGGGCGTCGGCGTCGTCGCGCCCCCGCTCCCCGCCGACGCGTCGCCGCCCGTGCCCACGGCGGGCACGACCGGGGCATCGGGGGGGACGGACCGGGCGGCGGAGTCGGACACGGGGCGGCGAACGTGAGGTTTCGGCTATCCGAAAATATCCCGGCGGCAGGTCGGAGGAAGGGGGTGCACGACGAAACGGGCGCGCCGCGGATCGTCACGATCGTGGAACAGCGAGTTCCACATCGGCGCCGGCCGGTGGACAACCGGGGCGGTTTGTGGAGAAAGCGCGGGGCTTTTCCACAGGGCGCATGTGGATCCGCATTCGGCTCGCCCGGTCGGGTGACGGTGGATTAACGCCGGGCGACGGCCGACGTCCCCCTCGCCGACCGCACGGTGCCGTCGCCCAGTGTCCTCGTCTCGCGGCACCCCGCCGGCACCCGATCGACTCCCGATCGCCCATTCCTCGACCCTACGACGGAGCTCCCCGATGCCGATCCGCATCCGCCCCCTCGCCACCGTCACCCTCGCGGCGCTCGCCCTCACCGCCTGCGGCGACGACGCCACCGCCCCCGAGGCCGAGTCGCCGGCCGTGGCCGCGCAGGTCTCGGCCGACGTCGCCGCGCAGGCCGCCGACGCCGCGGCCGAGGACGTGCAGGTCATGCGCGTGAACACCGGTGCGTTCGGGATCGCGACGCTCGACTACGAGCGCTTCACGCGCTGGGCGCCCTGCCCGCTCGACGCCGGGACGAACCGCTTCACCTGCGCGTCGGCCGGCCGTGGCCCGTGGACCGCCAACCGGAGCTGGCAGTTCCGCGACGCGAGCGGCGCGCCGCAGCCGGCCTACGACGCGACGACGACCGCCAGCGCCAACTTCCGCTGGACGCTCGCCGGGACCTTCGAGCGCCGGCGCTGGGAGGGGACGACGAGCCGCGAGCGCGACCTGACCTTCGGCGGCCTCGCCGGCGCGAACACGACCGTGACCGTGAACGGCACCGGCAGCGACGCCCGCAGCCGCACGCGCTTCGCCAACCCGAACGCGGCCCCCGGCAGCAACGCCGCCGCCGATCGGAGCTACGAGATGGCCGCGACGCTCCGCATCGAGAACGTCGTGATCCCCGTCCCGCGCGCCGACGCCTGGCCGACGAGCGGCTCCATCACGCGCACCTTCACCGGCACGCGCACCGCCGCCAACCGCACCGCGACCGTGCGACGCACCGCGACCGTCACCTTCAACGGCACCGCGCTCGTCCCGCTCGTCGTCAACGGCAATCGCTTCACGCTCGACCTCGCGACCGGCGAGATCACCCCCGCCTCGGGCGCCTGAGCAGCTCGGTCAGCCCGCATCTCCTCGTCGCCGTCGCACGCGGTGTCGTGCGCGGTCGGCATCGCGGGAACCGCTGAGAAAGAGCAGGAACGGCAGGGAACGGCAGGGACAGCAGGAACAACCTGCATCAGGCAGGACGGCGTGATCCGTCGCGACACCACGCGGTCCTGACCTTCTTCGGTTCTACCTGCAGTTCCTGCCCTTCCCTGCCGTTCCTGCCGTTCCTGCTGTTCCTCGCTGTTTTGGAGATGCCGCAGCCGCGGCGACGCTCACGCCACGCGACCATCGCGACGCTAGAGCAGCGACCCTTCCTGCAGCCGCAGCAGGAGCTGCGTCGTGATGCGCTCGGTCATCCCCCACACGACGTCCTCGCCGAGCCGGTACGCGGGGAACCGCCAGCGCGTCCCCGCGTGCGACACGGCGTGCTCGTGGCGCACCACCGGGTCGAGCAATCGCGCGAGCGGCGTCCAGAAGGCGCTCCGCACTTCGGCGTTGGGCGTCAGCGCCACCGGCTCGCGCACGGCGTAGACCCACGGCCGCACCACGATCGGCGGCAGCGGCGCGTTGCGCGGGCGGAGGTCGTCGAGCCGGCCGACGAGGGTCCCCGCCGTGCCCAGGTCGAGGCCGAGCTCCTCGTGCGTCTCGCGGCGCGCGGTGTGCTCGAGCGAGGTGTCGGTGCGGTCGTGGCGCCCGCCGGGGAAGGCGACGTGCCCGCTCCACGGATCGCCGTCGCGCTCGGCCCGCCTGATGAAGAGGAGCTCCGCGTCGCGCGCCGTGCGGCCGTGGAGCACGACGGCGACCGCCGCCCAGCGCACCCCCGGCTCCGCGGGCTCCTCGCGCGGGGCCGAGCGCGCGAGGACGCGCGCGACGTCGTCCATGTCGCCGCTCATCGCGCGCCCCGCGGCGCGCTCACCCCGCGACCGCGCCGCCGGCGTCGACCCAGGCGCGGAAGCCGCCGATCATCGACTTCACGTTGGTGAAGCCCATCTCCTGCAGGTTGACCGCCGCCAGCGCCGACCGGTTGCCCCCCGCGCAGTAGAGCACGACCTCCGCGTCGCGCGGCACCGCGCCGTCGATCTTCGACTCGAGCGTCCCGCGCGACATGTGCTGCGCCCCCTCGGCGTGGCCGAGGTTCCACTCGCGGTCCTCGCGCACGTCGACGAGCACCACCGGGGCGCCCCGTGCGATCCGGGCGATCGTCTCGTCCGCCGTGGTCTCGGTGATGCGGCTCTTGGCCTCGGCGATCAGCTGCGCGGCGCTCTTCATGGTCGGGCGTGGGCGGGGGGAGGACGGGCACGGGTCGCGCGCACGCGACGCCGCGGCGACTCAGGCGGACGGGCGCGCCGTGCGCAGCGTGCGCGCATCGGCGTCGAGCTCGCCCTCGAGGCCGAGCGGCACCGTCCACTGCTCGGCAATATGGCCGATCGGCGCGCCGAGGAGGCAGGGGACGCCGAGGCGCCGCGCGAGGCGCGCGACGAGGACGTGCGGGTCGGGGGCGTCGGCGCTCGCGTCGGCCGGCACGTCGGTGAACTGCCCGCCGACGATTCCCGCGCAGCCGTCGAAGGTCCCCGCCTGCTCGAGTTGCACGAGCATCCGGTCGACCTTGTACGCCGGCTCGCGCACGTCCTCGAGCACCACGAGCGAACCGGCGAAGCGCGGCTGCCACGGCGTCCCGCAGAGCGCCGCGAGGAGCGAGAGGTTGCCGCCGGCCAACCGCCCGCGCGCCGTCCCGCCGTGCCCCGTCCACGCCGACTCCGCGAAGCCGCACGGCTCGCCCGATCGCGCCAGCGCGGCGACGAGCGAGTCGCGCGCGACCGACGGGAGCTCGGCACGCGCCACCGGCCCGTGGAAGGTGACCAGCGGCGCGGTGCGGGCGACGGCCGCGTGGAGCGCGGTGAGGTCGGAGCACCCGACGATCGCCTTCGGCCGCGCCACGAGCGCGGTCAGGTCGAGCGCGGCGAGGAGCCGCGTCGTGCCGTAGCCGCCGCGCAGCGCCCACACGGCGTCGATGGTCGCGTCGTCGAGCGCCGCCTGCAGGTCGTGCGCGCGCCGCGCGTCGTCGCCGGCGAGATACCCCTCGCGTGCGAGGGCGTGCGCGGCGACCACCGGCTCCCAGCCGAGCGCGCGCACCGTCGCCTCGGCCCGCGCGAGCTCGCCGTCGCGCACGGGCCCCGCCGGCGCGACGAGCGCGACGCGCGCCCCGGGACGGAGCGGCGGGGGGACGATCGGCGGTGCGGCGATGAGCGGTGCGGCGATGAACGCTGCGTCGATGAGCGCTGCGCCGACCGACGGACCGGCCGACGCGACGCTCGGCGCCGCCGTCGGCGCGGGACTCGGCGCGCCCGACGCCCCCGCGACGACCGACGCGGCGCGCCGGACCGGGACATCGCGCACGAGCGCTTCGACTGCTTCGACGGGACGGGACGCGATGCGCATGCGCAGGACTCGATGACGTCGCACTGACGATGCCCTCACGATGACACGGAACGCGTGCGCGCGAAAGGTGACACGTGCGCGAATCGGGTTACCGCACCACCGCGCGTCACGCGCACCGTCGCACCATGCGCTCCGCACACGACGCCGCGACGCTGCTGCGCGCCGCCCGCCACCCCGACGGGCTCCGCGCCCTCGCCCGCGCCCTCCACTTCCCCACGCCGCGCCCCGTCCCCGCGCACACCGCCGCACGGCTCGGCGTGCCGCGGTTCGCACGCGCCGTCGAGCGCGCGACACGCCCCGACGGCTGCGCCATCCTCCTCCTCCACGCCGTCCCCGCCGATCGCTGGCGCGACTGCGTGATCGCCGCCGCCCGCACCCTCGACCGCACGCACGACCCGCGACGCTGGCTCCTCCTCGCGGCCACCCACGACGCCGCACGCACCGTCGTCGCCACCTGGCTCGCCGCCGACCGCGCCCCGCGCATCGCCGCACTCGTCACCGAGCACGCGGCGCCGGTCGAGGGCGACGCCGTCCTCCTCGCCGCCCTCGCCGCCACGCTCGCCACCCCCACCGATCCCCACCTCGCCGCCCTGCGCTGGCACGACATCCTCGGCCGCACCGCCACCGGCCGGCGCGTCTTCGGCGCACTCGAGCGCGCCGTCACCGGCATCGCGGGCGGCTGGCACGGCCGCCTCGCCGACGACGACCGCCGCACGCTCGCGATCACCGTCACCGCCCGCTTCCTCTTCCTCAAGTTCCTCGAGGCCAAGGGCTGGCTCGACGGCGACCGCGACTTCCTCGCCCGCCACGCCACGCGCACGCTCGAACGCGGTCGCCCGCTCTGGCAGGGGCTCGCCTGCCCGCTCACGTTCGGCACGCTCAACACGCCGCCGCTTCGCCGCGCCGCCACCGCACGCGCCTTCGGCGCCGTCCCCTTCCTCAACGGCGGCCTCTTCGCCCGCACCGCCCTCGAGGACGCGTGCGGCCGCCCACGCTGCGACGACGCCCCGCTCGCCACGCTCCTCCTCGACGTCCTCGCCCGCCACCGCTTCACCGCACGCGAGGATGCCCACACCTGGAGCGAGGCCGCCGTCGACCCCGAACTGCTCGGCCGCACCTTCGAGGCGCTCATGCACCCCGACCGGCGCCGCGGCACCGGTACGTTCTACACCCCCGCCCCGCTCGCCCGCACACTCGTCCACGACGCGCTCGCCCACGCGCTCGCCCACGCCGGCGACCGCACCGCCGCCCACGACCTCGACACGACGCGCGCCGCGCTCGCCGGCACCGCCCCGCCACGCGAGGCACGCACGCTGCGCGACCGCGCCGCTCGGCTCCGCATCCTCGACCCGGCCTGCGGCTCCGGCGCGCTCCTCGTCACCGCCCTCGACGCGCTCACCACGCTCCGACTCGCCTGCGGCGACCCGCGACGCCCCTGCGAGGTGCGCCGCGAGGTCCTCGCCCGCTCGATCTTCGGCGTCGACGTCGCCCCGCTCGCCGTCTGGCTCACGGAGCTCCGCTGCTGGCTCGCGCTCGTCATCGACGACGACACCGCCGACCCGCACGCCGTCGCCCCGCTCCCCAACCTCGACCACCACGTCCGCGCCGGCGACTCGCTCGCCGCCCCTCCCTTCGGCGACCACGCCGACGCCATCGGCCTCGCCACGCTCCGCACGCGCTACGCCCACGCCACCGGCCAGCGCAAGCGCGCCCTCGCACGCACGCTCGACGCCCACGAACGCCGGCTCGCCCTCGCCCACGCCGACGCCCGGCTCGCCACCCTCGATCACGAACGCCGCGAGCTCCTCCACGCCGCACGCGCCCGCACGCTCTTCGGCACGCGCACCGGCCTCTCCACCGCGCGTCGCCACGCGCTCGCCACCTGCAAGCGCGCCATCGCCGACGCACGACGGCACCGCCGCGCCCTCGCCACCGGTGCCCCGCTCCCCTTCGCCTTCGCCACGCACTTCGGCGACGCCGCACGCGCCGGCGGCTTCGACGTGGTCGTCGGCAACCCGCCGTGGATCCGCCCGCACCACGCCGACGCCGCGCTCCGCGACACGCTCCGCACGCGCTTCGCCCACCTCGCCCGCACGCACGACCGCGCCGCCTTCGGCGCCCAGGTCGACACCGCCGCCGCCTTCACCGACCGCGCCCTCGCCCTCACGCGCCCCGGCGGCATCACCGCGCTCGTCCTCCCGGCCAAGCTCTTCCGCTCCCGCGCCGGCGGCGCGCTCCGCGCCCACGTCCTCGCCCACGCCACCCCGCTCGCGATCACCGACCAGGGCGACGACCCGCTCGGCTTCGAGGCGAGCGTTTACCCGGCCACGCTCGTCACGCGCCGCCACGCCGCCCCGCACGCACGCCCCGCGCACGCCCCCACCCCCGACGACGCCATGCCCACCATCGCCGCCGCCGCCCGCGACGCCGCCGGCACGCTCCGCACGTTCGAGCTCCCGCTCCACCGGCTCGGCGCCACCGACGCCCCGCACGCGCCCTGGCGACTCGCCCCGCCCGAGGTCCGCGCCGCCGCCGACACGCTCGTCACGCACGCCATCCGCTGGCACGACACGCCGCTCCCACCCCCCACGCTCGGCGTGAAGACGGGACACAACGCGGCCTTCGTCCTCGACGCGCGCGACACGCCACACGACCTCCGCCCCCACGCACGCCCCGCCCTCCGCGGCGACGCGGTCACCCCGTGGCGTCACACCCCCGACGGCTCGCTCCTCCTCGTCCCGCACGACGACGACGGCGCTCCGCTCCGCACGCTCCCCGCCCCCGCGGCACGACACCTCGCCCCGTTCACCCACGCCCTCCGCGCCCGCACCGACCTCCGCCCCCGCGACGCCTGGTGGACGCTCTTCCGCACCGACCTCCTCGCCCGCGGCGGCTGGCGCGTCGCGTGGGCCGACGTCGGACGCTCGCTCCGCGCCACGCTCCTCCCGCCACAATCGCCCACCGTCCCGCTCAACTCGTGCTACGGCGTCCGCTGCACCGACCCCATCGACGCCCACGCCCTCCTCGCCCTCCTCAACGCCCCCACCACCACCGCACTCCTCGCCCTCGTCGCCGAACCGGCACGCGGCGGCTTCCACCGCTTCCTCGGCTTCACCGTCGCCTCGCTCCCGCTCCCACCCTGGCACCGCGCACGCGAACTGCTCGCCCCGCTCGCCGCCCGCGCACGACGCGGCACGCCACCCGACGCCCGCACGCTCCACGACGCCACGCTCGCCGCCTACGGGGTCCGCCACGACGACGTCGCCCCGCTCCTCGCCTGGACGGGGACGCTCGCCGCACTCGGCGACGCGCCACCGGGCACGCGACGCGACGCCCGGCACGCGACGCGCGCCGCCACCCCCCGCACCGCCCACGCCTCGTGACGACGTCCCCCGACTCCGCACGTGCCCGCGTCGCACGCGCCTTCCTCCACGACCGCGCTCTCGCCACGCCCGACACCACGCCGCGCACGCTCGGCCACCTCACGCTCCTCCCGCACCAGGAGAGCGCCGTCCCCGCGCTCGTGCGCCGCCTGCGACGCTACCGCGGCGCGCTCCTCGCCGACGCCCCCGGACTCGGCAAGACGTTCACCGCGCTCGCGGTGGCCGACGCGCTCCACGTCCCGCGCCCGCTCGTCCTCGCCCCCGCCGCCCTCCGCACGCGCTGGCTCGACGCCGCACGCGAGACGGGCGTCCGGCTGCGCTTCCGCTCGATCGAGTCGCTCGCGCACGCGGGCGACACCGAGCTCCCCGCGCACGCGGACCGGCAGGCGCCCCCGCATGGGCCCCCGCACGCCCCACGCCCGCGCGACCCGCTCGTCATCGTCGACGAGGCGCACCACCTCCGCACCATGCACACCAGGCGCTGGCACGCCGCCGCCGCACTCCTGCACGACGCGCGCGTCCTCCTCCTCACCGCCACGCCGCTCCACAACCGCGAACGCGACGTCGCCGCCCTCGCCGCGCTCTTCCACGTCGCGCCGGGCTCGCACGACCTGCGCCGCCTCCTGCAGCGCATCACCGTCCGCCGCACCCTCGGCGCGATCCGCGCCACGGCCCCTCCCGCCACGCGCGACGCACTCGCCATGCCCCACGCGGCACCCCCCCGCACCATCACGCTCCCCGCCCGCGACCACGCCACGCTCCACGCCATCGCCCGGCTCCCCGCGTTGCCGAGCGACGACGGCCCCGCCGGCGACGCGCGCGCGCGGCTCGCCCTCGTGCACGCGTGGTGCTCGAGCGCCGCCGCCCTCGCCGCCATGCTCCGTCGCCGCATCGCACGGTGCCACGCCATCGAGTGCGCCCTCGCCGACGGCGTCGCCCCGCACGCCGACGTCCTCCGCGCCTTCCGCGCCACCGACGACGGCCGCACCACCCAGCTCGCCCTCGCGCCGCTCCTCGCCCCCGCGCACCCGCACCACCGCACGCCCGGCCACGCGCCGGACGGGCGGCACGCACCGCACGCGCCGCACGCACGCCGTGCGCGCAGCGGCTCCCCCCTCGCCACGGCCATCGCCCCGCCGCGCGACACGATCGCCCCCCCGACCGACGACGCACGCGCCACCGCCCGCCACCGCGCGGCGCTCGAGGCGCTCCTCGCCGCCCTGCGCCCGCACGACGACGACGCGCGCGCCCGTTCGCTCCGACGCCTCGCGCGCTGGGGGGCGCCGCCCGTCGTCGCGTTCACGCGCAGCCGCGTCACCGCACGCGCGCTCTGGCGCCGCCTGCGCGCACACCCCGGCATCGCGCTCCTCACCGGCGAGGAGGCGTGCATCGCCAGCGGCCCCGTCGACCGCGACGCGCTGCTCGCGATGCTGCGCGACCGCCACGCCCCCGCGGCGCGCCGGGTCCGGCTCCTCCTCGCCACCGACGTCGCGAGCGAGGGGATCTCGATGGCGGGCGTGCGGACCGTCGTGCACCTCGACGACCCGTGGACCGTCGCGCGGCTCGTGCAGCGCACCGGCCGCGCCGCCCGGCTCGGCGCCCCCGCCGGGATCGTGCGCGTCGTCCGCCTCGCCCCGCCCGCCGACGCCGACGCGTTCGCGCGCGTCGAGCGCACCCTCGCACGCAAGGCGGGGCTCGTCGCGCGCGTCCGCGGCGCCGTGGCACGCGGCCTCGATGGCGAAGACGAGGCGCGCGTGGCCGAGATCGCGTGGCGGTGGTGCCTCCCCCCTCCCGCTCCCGGCCACGCGGGCGACACGGTCCGGGCTCTGCACGGGGGCACGCGCGCGCACGGCGGTCGCCGGCACGCGCGACCGGACACGCCCGCGCCCGAGGGCGAGCCCGGCGCGCATGCCGACGCGTGGCTCGTCGCCCTCCGCATCGGGCGACGTCGCGTCGTGCGCGTCGTCGCGCGTGACGGCCGAGTCCGCGCGCCTACGCTCGGCGACTGGCGCGCGGCCGACGCGGCGCGCGCGCACCCGCGGGTCGGCGCGGCGGGCGCCGACGTGCATCGCACCGTGCGGCGCGCGGTCGCGCGGTGGTGGCGCGCCCGCGCCGATCCGCTCGATCGCGCGGGGGGCGATCGCGCCGCAGACGATCCGCTGCTGGCCGAGCTGCGGCGCGGCGTCGATCGGGTGCTGGCCGGTGCCGACGCGGCCGACCGCGTCGCCTGCGCGCGCGGTGCGGCGCGCGTGCGAGCGGCGATGCGTGGTGGCCTGTCGCGGTCGCGGCTCGACGCGTGGCGCGTGCACCTCGCCGACGACCGCACCTGTCGCCGCTGGCTCGTCGCCATCGGGCGGCGCGCGGCGCCGGTCGAGCATCCGCTTCCGCCCGTCGCCGTCCCCGCGCCGCCCCGCATCGTCGCGATCGTGCCGATGGCCGACGAGGCGCGCCTGTAGGCGCGGCGAGGAGGCGCGATGCCGGCCGGTGGCCAACGGAGCGGGATTCCTGCGAGGGATCTCCGGGACGCCACACTACAATTGCCGGATGCCGATCGCCCCGCCGCCGCGTCCCGTCCTCTTCGACCTCGACGGCACCCTCGCCGACACGATCCCGCTCCTCCTCGCCTCGATGCGGGCCGCCTACGCGCAGGTCGGCGGCACGCCGCCCGACGAGGAGCGGTGGCTCGCCGGCATGGGGCGCCCGCTGCGTTCGCAGCTCGCCGACTTCGAGGACGATCCGGCGCGTGTCGAGGCGATCGCGACCGCCTACCGCGACTGGCAGTACGCGCACCTGGCCGAGTACGTGCGCCCCTTCCCCGACATGCGCACCCTCCTCGACGCGCTCGTCGCGCGGGGGCATCCCGTGGGCGTCGTCACCGGCAAGGGGTCGCCGATGGCGCGCGCCACGCTCGAGCAGGTCGGGCTGATGGAGTGCTTCCCGGTCCTCGTCGGCGCCGACCACACCGCGCGCCACAAGCCCGAGGCCGAGCCGCTCCTGCACGCCTGCGCCCTGCTCGGCGTCGATCCGTCGCGTGCGGTCTACGTCGGCGACGCCCCGAACGACATCCTCGCTGCGCGCGCCGCCGGGATGGGCGAGGTGTGGGTGGCGTGGGGCCCCTTCACCCTCGCCGGCATGCGCCCGCTCGTTCCCGCGCACGTCGCCTACACCCCCGCCGACGTCCTCGAGCTGCTCGACCTCATGGACGCGGCCGACGCCGCCGCGTGAGCGCGCCGTTCGCGCGGGCGACGTGCGTCGCCGCGCTCCTCGCCACGACGCTCGAGGCCCAGCCCCGTCCGCGCGGCGACGCGATCGTGCAGCCGCTCCCGGCGCTCCCGGCGTTCGCGTGCGACACCGCGTGGGGGGCGACGCCCGTGCTGGCGGTGCAGGCCGGGACGGGGCTCGTGCACGTGCGCGCCGAGCCGGGGCGCACCGAATCGTGCACCGCGGTGCGCGGCGCGGGGGCTCGCGTACGGCGCGCGGGCGACACGCTCGTCGTCGCGCTCCCCGGCGGGCGCGGCGTCGCGGGGGCGACGGTCGTCGTGCGTGTCCCCGTCGGCACGCCGGCGCGGCTCGCGGTGAGCGGCGGCGTGGTGGTGCTCGAGGCGACGCGCGCGCCGGTCGCGCTCCGGGCGCCGGCGGGGCGCGTGGCGCTCGGCGACGTGCGCGAGGTGACCGGCGAGGCGGGGGCGGCGCGCGTCGAGGTCGCGCGCGTCGCCGCCGGCGTCACCCTCCGCGCGGCCACCGCGCCGCTCGTCCTCGACGACGTCGCGGGTGACGTGGTCGTCGAGGGAGGCGCCGGCCCCGTGGTGGTGCGCGGGGCGCGCGGCGCGGTGCTCCGCGTGCGCACGTCGAGCGGCGCGGTGCGCTGGCAGGGAGCGCCCGATCCGGCGGGGCGCTACGACATCGTCACCGCGACCGGCCCCGTCGACGTCGCGCTCGCGCCGGGCGTCCCCGTCGCGGGCACGGTCTCGGCGTTGCGTGCGCCGGTCACCCTCGGGGCCGGCGTGGCCGAGTCGGCGCGCGGGGGCGAGGGTGGGCGCACCGTCGTGCGATGGCGCACCGTGCCCGCGCCGCCCGCGGGCGGGGCGCTGGTCACCATCCGCAGCACCACCGGCCCCGTGCGCATCGTCCGGGGGGATCGGCTCCCGTCGGCCGCACCGGTCCGGTAGCCGCGGGAAACCGTGCCGTCGCGCCGACGTAGGGAGCACGTCGGCCCTGCGTCCCCGCCCTCCTCCACGGATCCCGTATGCCGCGCGCACTCGTCCGGCTCCTGCCGCTCGTCCTCCTCGTCGGCTGCCATATCGGGCGCGAGGGCGCGCGCGAGACGATCACCTGGAAGGGGCCGATCGACGACGGTGCCCGCTTCGCCTATCGCAACCGCACCGGCGCCATCGAGGTCGAGGAGGCCGCGGGCGACAGCGCGGAGCTCGTGCTCACGGTGCGACGCCGGCGCGGTGGCTCGGAGGCCACCACCGTCGCCGTCGTGCGCGACGCCCGCGGCCTCGTCGCCTGCGTGCAGTACGACGGCGACGCGCGCTGCGACGCCGGCGCCTACGACGTCGGGGCCGACACCGACGGGCGCAGCGTGCACGCCGTCCTCCGACTCCCGCGCGGGCGTGCCCTCGACGTCGCGACGCGCAACGGCAGCATCGAGGTCGCCGTCCCGCTCCGCGACGCGACGCTCGTCACGCGCAACGCGCGCGTCCGCGTCGCCGACGTCGCCGGCCCGCTCGTCGTCACCACCTCGAACGGCTCCGTCCGCGCGCTCGGGCTGCGTGGACCGGTGTCGGTCACCACCAGCAACGCGAGCGTCCGCCTCGCCCTCGACACCCTCGCGGGCCCCGTGGACGTGCGCACCAGCAACGGCGGCGTGGACGCCGAGCTCCCGGCGTCGGCCAGCGCCATCCTCCGCGCGACCACCTCGAACGGCGCGCTCGCGCTCCGCCTCCCCGGCACGCTCCGCACGCAGGAGCGGGGGCGGCTCGAGGCCGTCCTCGGCGCCGGCATGCACCCCATCACCGTCGCCACCAGCAACGCGAACGTCACCTTCGGGCCGCGCGCCGTCTCCTCCGCCGATCCCGACGAGTGAGCGGCGTCACGCCGCGAACAGCGTCTCCACCTGCGCCGCGAGCGCGATGTCCTTCGCGGTGATCCCCCCCGAGTCGTGCGTGCTCAGCGCGACGACGACCTTGGTCCAGCGGATGTCGATGTCCGGGTGGTGATCGGCCGCCTCGGCCGCCTCGGCGATCCGGTGCACGAAGGCGATGCCGGCCATGAAGCTCGGCGCCACGTAGCTCTTGGTGATGACGTCGCCGCGGCGGCTCCACCCGGGGAGCTCGCCGAGGGCGCGCTGGATCTCGATGTCGGACAGCTTGGGCGCGGCCATGTGGGGCGGTGGGCGATCGTGAGCGGGCGCGCGGCGTGCGCGCCCCGCCGGTACCCTCGCCGCCCCGGGCGTCCGGGGCAAGGTCGCCGCCCGGGGCGTGGGGGCCGGCCGTCCCCGATCGGAACCCGGCCCGATGCGTGCGATGTTCTCCCCCGCCATGCTGCGCGTGACCGATCGGGGGCTCTATTGCGAGGCCGGGGACTTCCACGTCGACCCGTGGCGCCCCGTCCCGCGCGCCGTCGTCACCCACGCCCACGGCGACCACCTCGCCTGGGGGTGCGGCGCCTACCTCGTGGCCGAGCCGGGGTTGGGCGTGACGCGCGAGCGACTCGGCCAGTACGCGGACCGCGTCGAGGCGCTCCCCTACGGTGCCGTGCGCACCATCGGCGGCGTGCGCGTCTCGCTCCATCCGGCGGGGCACATTCTCGGCTCGGCGCAGGTGCGCGTCGAGCACGGCGGCGAGGTCTGGGTGGTGAGCGGCGACTACAAGACGGCGCCCGACCCCACCTGCACGCCGTGGGAGCCGGTGCGCTGCCATCTCTTCGTCACCGAGAGCACCTTCGGCCTCCCGATCTACCGCTGGCCCGACGAGCGGCGCGTCGTCGCCGACATCAACGCCTGGTGGGCCGCGAACGCCGCCGCCGGCGTCACGTCGCTCCTCTTCGGCTACGCGCTCGGCAAGGCGCAGCGCCTGATCGCCGGGCTCGATCCCGCGATCGGGCCGATCCTCCTGCACGGCGCGGTGACGCGCATGACGCAGCTCTACCGCGACGCCGGCGTCGCGCTCCCGCCCACCGCCTACGCGGGCGTCGGCGCGTCGCGCGCGACCGGCACCGGCGCGATCGTCGTCGCCCCGCCGAGCGCGGAGAACACCGCGTGGGCGCGCCGCTTCGGCCCGACGGCGGGGGCCTTCGCGAGCGGGTGGATGCTCGTGCGCGGCGCGCGCCGGCGGCGCGGCGTCGCGAAGGGCTTCCCGCTCTCCGACCACGTCGACTGGCCCTCGCTCCTCGCCGCGATCGAGGCGACGGGGGCCGAGCGCGTCTGGGTGACGCACGGCTTCACGGGGGCCGTCGTGCGCTGGCTCGGGGAGCGCGGCCTCGATGCGCGCGCGATCCCGACGCGCTGGGAGGGCGAGCGCGACGACGTCGCGGTGATGGAGGGCGAGGGAGGCGAGGCGGGCCCCGGGCTCGCGCTGCACGGCGGGGCGCGTGACGACGATGGTGACGGCGCGCTCGCGGGCGACGCGCTCGCGGGCGACACGATCGTCACCGACGCCATCGTGCGCGAGGACGAGCCGTGAGGGCCTTCGCCGCGCTCTACGACGCGATCGACGCGACGACGAGCACGCAGGCCAAGGTCGACGCGCTCGCCGCCTACTTCGCCGCGGCGCCGCCGGCGGACGCCGCGTGGGCGGTCGCCTTCCTCGTGGGCCGGCGGCCGAAGCGCCTCGTGCGCGCTCCCGACGTGCGCGCGTGGGCGGCGCAGGAAGCGGGCGTCCCCGACTGGCTCTTCGAGGAGTGCCACGCGCAGGCCGGCGACCTGGCCGAGACGATCTCGCTCCTCGTCCCCGAGCGCGAGGGGGCGAACGCCGACGACGACGCGCTCGCGTGGTGGGTCGAGGCGCGCCTCCTCCCGCTCGGCCAGCTCGACGGCGAGGCGCAGCGCGACGCGCTCGTCGGCGCGTGGCGCGCGCTCGCGGGGACCGCGCGCTTCGTCTTCAACAAGCTCCTCACCGGCTCCTTCCGCGTCGGCGTGAGCGAGGGGCTCGTGGTGCGCGCGCTCGCCCGCACGAGCGGGCGCGAGGCCGACGTGATCGCGCATCGCCTCATGGGCAACTGGGAGCCGACTGCCGAGTGGTACGCGCGCCTCGTCTCGTCCGCGACCGACGACGCCGACTGGAGCCGCCCCTACCCGTTCTTCCTCGCCTATCCGCTCGAGCAGCCCCCCGAGGGGCTGGGCGACGTCGGCGAGTGGCAGGCCGAGTGGAAGTGGGACGGCATCCGCGCGCAGCTCGTGAAGCGGCGCGGGCGCGTCTTCCCGTGGAGCCGCGGCGAGGAGCTGCTCGCGGGGCGCTTCCCCGAGGTGGAGCAGGCGGCGCAGTGGCTCCCCGACGGCACGGTGCTCGACGGCGAGCTCCTCGCGTGGGAGGGCGGGCGCCCGCTCCCGTTCATGGCGCTGCAGCGGCGCATCAACCGCAAGACGGTGGGCAAGAAGCTGCTGGCCGAGGTGCCGTGCGTCCTGCTCGCGTACGACCTGCTCGAGTGGGAGGGGAACGACTGGCGCGCGCGCCCGCTGGCCGAGCGGCGCGCGATGCTCGAGAGGGTCGTGGGACAGCTCCCGACCGGTGCCGCGATCGCGCTCTCGCCGGTGGTGCCGGGCGCGTCGTGGGCGGCGCTCGCCGCCGCGCGGGAGGCGGCGCGCGGGAACGTGAGCGAGGGGCTGATGCTCAAGCGCCGCGCGAGCGCCTACGGGACCGGGCGCCGCGTCGGCGACTGGTACAAGTGGAAGGTCGCCCCGCTCGCCGTCGACGCGGTGCTCGTCTACGCGCAGGCCGGCCACGGCCGGCGCGCGGGGCTCTTCACCGACTACACCTTCGCCGTCTGGGACGGCGACCAGCTCGTCCCGTTCGCGAAGGCGTACAGCGGCCTCACCGACGCCGAGATCCGCGAGGTCGACCGGTGGATCCGCCGCAACACGATCGAGACCTTCGGCCCCGTGCGCAGCGTGACGCCGGAACTCGTCTTCGAACTCCACTTCGAGGGGATCCAGGCGAGCCCGCGCCACAAGAGCGGGATCGCGGTCCGCTTCCCGCGCATCGCGCGCCGCCGCCCCGACAAGCCGGCGTCCGAGGCCGACTCGCTCGCCACCATCCGCGCGCTGCTCGCCGCGCACGGCTCGGCGCCGGTGGAGTCGTGATGCGTCCTCGGCGCATCGTCGACCAGGGGGAAGCACGCAGGGCGCGCAGGGCTCCGCGTGCGTGGAGGATCGCGGGTTTCACCACAGGGGGCACAGGGGGCTCGACGTGCGGGGGCACCACCCGTGCGGGACCAGGAGAAGAGAACTTGTGCTCGACCCCGCACCGGTGGTGGGCCCGCGGGTTTCACCACAGGGGGCACAGGGGACACAGGGGCCTCGACGTGCGGGGCCACCACACGTGCGGGACCAGGAGAAGGAAACTGTTCCTCGGCCCCGCACCGGTGGTGGCCCCGCGCGTCGAGCCCCCTGTGTCCCCTGTGCCCCCTGTGGTGAACCCCGCCGTTCCCATGTGTCCTACGTGTTCCCATCCGTCGGCGAACGATCGATGACCCCCACACCCCACACCCTCGCCCCGATCGAGGACTGGTTCGCGCGCAACGGCTGGACGCCGTTCGACTTCCAGCGCGAGGTGTGGGCCGCGTACGCCGCCGGCGAGTCGGGGCTCGTGCACGCGGCGACGGGGACCGGCAAGACGTACGCCGCGTGGCTCGGCCCCGTGGCGGAGGCGCTGGCGCACGTCGACGCGGCCCCCGCCCCCGTGCGTCGCCGCAAGCGCGCCGACGCCGCGCCGCTCACGGTGCTCTGGATCACGCCGCTCCGCGCGCTCGCCGCCGACACCGAGCAGGCGCTGCGCGCGCCGGTCGAGGCGCTCGGGGTGCCGTGGACGGTCGAGTCGCGCACCGGCGACACCGCGCAGTCGCTCCGCGCGCGCCAGCGCACGCGGTTGCCGAGCGCGCTCGTGACGACGCCGGAGTCGCTCACGCTCCTCCTCTGCCGCGACGACCACGCCGCGCTCTTCGCCGACCTGCGCTGCGTCGTCGTCGACGAGTGGCACGAGCTGATGAGCACCAAGCGCGGGGTGCAGGTCGAGCTCGCGCTCGCGCGGCTGCGGCGCCTCTGCCCCGCGCTCCGCACCTGGGGGCTCTCGGCGACGCTCGGCAACCTCGCCGTCGCGCGCGACACCCTCCTCGGCGTGGGGGCGGGCGGCGCGCCCGTGCCGGGGCGGCTCGTGCGCGGGCTCGTCCCGAAGACGATCGAGGTCGAGGCGCTCGTCCCCGCGCAGGTCGAGCGCTTCCCGTGGGCGGGGCACCTCAACACGAAGCTCCTCCCCGAGGTCGTGGCCCGGCTCGAGGCGGCGCGGAGCGCGATCGTCTTCACGAACACGCGCTCGCAGTGCGAGATCTGGTTCCAGAGCATCTGCACCGCGCGCCCGGAGTGGTTCGAGCACGTCGCGATCCACCACGGCTCGCTCGACAAGGCACGACGCGCCGACGTCGAGGACGGGCTCAAGACGGGGCGTTACCGCGTGGTGGTGGCCACCAGCTCGCTCGACCTGGGCGTCGACTTCGCGCCGGTGGACGTGGTGATGCAGGTCGGGAGCCCGAAGGGGATCGCGCGGCTCCTGCAGCGCGCCGGGCGGAGCGGCCACTCCCCCGGGCGCCCGTCGCGGATCGTCTGCGTCCCGACGCACGCCTTCGAGCTCGTCGAGGTCGCGGCGGCGCGCGACGCGATCGTCGCCGGGGCGATCGAGTCGCGCGACCCGGTCGATCGCCCGCTCGACGTCCTCGCGCAGCACCTCGTCACGCTCGCGCTGGGCGGCGGCTTCGTGCGCGACGCGGTGCTCGAGGAGCTGCGGACGACGCGCGCCTACCACCTGCTCGAGGAGCGCGAGCTCGACTGGGCGATCGACTTCGTCACGCACGGGGGCGCGGCGCTGCGCGCCTATCCCGAGTTCGCGAAGGTGCAGCAGGTGGACGGCACCTACCGCGTCACCGACCGGCAGGTGGCGATGCGCCACCGGCTCAACATCGGGACGATCGTCAGCGACACCGCGATCACCGTGCGGCTGCAGACGGGGGGGCGGCTCGGCACCGTCGAGGAGAGCTTCGTCGCGCGGCTCCGCCCCGGCGACCGCTTCTTCTTCGCCGGGCGCGCGCTCGAGTTCGTGCGCGTGCGGGACCTCGTCTGCTGGGTGCGCAAGGCGAAGAGCCCGAGCGGCGCGATCCCGAGCTGGCAGGGCGCGCGCATGCCCCTCAGCACCGAGCTCTCGCTCGCCGTCCGCGCCAAGCTCGAGGAGGCGCGCACGGGGCGCTACGCGGGGGCCGAGATGGGGGCGGTGCGCCCCGTGCTCGCGCTGCAGGGGGAGCGGAGCGCGATCCCCGCGCCGGACGAGCTCCTCGTCGAGGCGTGCGAGACGAAGGAGGGACACCACCTCTTCGTCTTCCCGTTCGAGGGACGGCTCGTGCACGAGGGGCTGGCCGCGCTCTTCGCCTACCGGATGTCGGTGCTGCAGCCGATCAGCTTCGCCTTCAGCTGCAACGACTACGGCTTCGAGCTCCTGAGCCCCGAGCCGGCGCCGCTCGAGGAGGCGCTCGAGTCGGGGCTGCTCGCGACGACGCACCTGCTGCACGACATCACGCAGTCGCTCAACGCGGCCGAGCTGGCGCGCGCGCAGTTCCGCGAGATCGCGCGCGTCGCGGGGCTCGTCTTCCAGGGGTGGCCCGGCCAGCAGAAGAGCATGCGGCAGGTGCAGGCGTCGAGCGGGCTGCTCTACGACGTCTTCGCGAAGCACGACCCCGACAACCTCCTCCTCGACCAGGCGCGCCGCGAGGTGCTCGAGCGGCAGCTCGAGTCGAGCCGCATCGGGCGGACGCTCGCCCGGCTCGGCGCCGGCACGGTGCGCCTCGTGCACGTCGACCGCCCGACGCCGCTCGCCTTCCCGCTCCTCGTCGACCGGACGCGCGCCAAGCTCTCGAGCGAGAAGCTGGCCGACCGGATCCGCCGCATGACCGCCGCCGCGGAGCGCGGCGGCGTCGCCGGCGCGGCCGCGACGGTGCTCCGCCCGCGCTGAGCGCACGCGGGGCTGGACCGCGCCGCTACCTTGCCCGCGTGCCGGGAACGCTGGAGCTCACGATCGGTCGCACGCGCGCCGTGCTGCACGCGGACCGCGCGCTCTGGCTCCCCGACCACTGCGCGCTCGTCGTCGCCGACGTGCACCTCGGCAAGGCGGCGACCTTCCGCGCGCACGCGATCCCGGTCCCCGGCGGCACGACGGCGAGCGACCTCGCGCGCCTCGACGCGCTCCTCGACACGACGGGCGCCCGCGAGCTCGTCATCCTCGGCGACTTCCTCCATGCACGCCGCGGCGTCACCGCGCCGCTCGTCGCGCAGCTCGCCGCGTGGCGCGACCGGCACGCCGCGCTCGCGGTGACGCTCGTGCGCGGCAACCACGACGCGCACGCCGGCGACCCCCCGGCCGCGCTCCGCATCCGCTGCGTCGACGCGCCGGCACCGCTGGGCGAGTTCCGTCTGCATCACCATCCGGCGACGGCGCGCGACGGGATCGTCCTCGCCGGGCACGTGCACCCCGCCGTCCGCCTCGTCGGCCGCGGGCGCCAGCGGCTCGTGCTCCCCTGCTTCGCCGTGCGCCGCGACCTCGTCCTCCTCCCGGCCTTCGGCGGCTTCACCGGCACCGCGGTGCTCGACGCGAGCGAGTGGGACGGCTTCTACGCGATCGCCGACGGCGAGGTGGTCGAGATCGCGGCGTGATGCGGGCTTGCGTGTTCGGTCTGCACCGCTGAACCGCTCGGAACTGCAGGAAGAAGAGCAGGAACGGCAGACGAACGGCAGGACGGCAGCGGGCCGTGCGTGCGGAGGGGGGCGCCGAGCGGAACGAGAGAAAGAAGTGTTCTCTTGATTCCGCTCGGCGCCCCCCTCCGCGCGCACGGCCCGCTGCCGTCCTGCCGTACCCCTGCCGTTCCTGCTGTTCTCCTCGCAGTTCCAGGCAGTTCAGCGAGGTATGCGAGACGCGGACGCTCGCCGGGTGCCTGGGTGATGGAGGGTCCCGCGCGCATGCGGACCGTCGTCGGTTCACATGCGCGGGGATACCTTGAGGACGTCACCATCCCCGCTCGACTCCCACCTCGGTGCGCCCGAGCTCATGGTCGAGACGGTCACGCGTCGACGCATGCCGTCAGCGCGTCGCCGCGCCGGCCGAGACCACCGGCTCGCGCCACTCCTTCACGTCCTGGAGCCAGTACGCGAACCACTGCCGGAGCCGGCCGAGCCGGTCGACCAGCAGCCACGGCTCCCCGGTGCGCGAGAGGTCGTGGTTCGACCGCGGGTAGCGGACCAGCTCCACCGGCACCCCCTGCTTCTTGAGCGCCATGAACCAGAGCTCCGCGCTCCCCATCGGCGTGCGGTGGTCCTCCTCGCTCTGCACGATCAGCGTCGGCGTGCGGACCTTGTTGACGTAGCGGATCGGCGAGAGGGTGTCATAGAGCGCCTGGTTGTCCCACGGCTTGCCGTAGAACTCGAACTCGGTCAGCCCCTGCGCGTCGCTCGCGCCGTACCAGTAGGTCCAGTCGGTGATCGTGCGGTCGGTCTGGATCGCGCGGAACCGGGTCGTGCGCGTCGAGATCCAGGTCGTCATGAAGCCGCCGTAGCTCCCGCCGGTCGCGCCGATGCGCGTCGCGTCGACGTCGGGGCGCTGCGCCACGAGGTCGACCGCCTTCATGATGTCCTCGTAGTCCTCGAGCCCCCACCGGCCGCGCGTGCTGTACGTGAAGTCGGCGCCGTAGCCGCTCGAGCCGCGCGGGTTGGTGAACAGCACGTGCATCCCCATCGCCGCGAGGTTCTGGAACTCGTCGAACCACCCCTCGCCGTAGGCGCTGTGCGGGCCGCCGTGGATGTAGAGCACCACCGGGTACTTCCTCCCCGGCTGCCAGCCGTGGGGCTTCATCAGCCACGCCTCGATCTCGAGGCCGCCCACGCTCGGGTAGGTGAAGCGCTCGGCGTCGGCCCACGCCACCTCGGCGTTCAGCGCGTCGTTGAACGCCGTCGCCTTCCGCTCGTTCGTGCCGTCGGCGCTCGCGACGAAGAGCTCCGTCGGGCGCGTGAGCGAGGTCGCCACGTAGGCGAGCACCTTCCCCGCCCGGTCGTACGACGCCCCCGCGAGGCGACGGCGACCGCCCACCAGCTCGCGCGGCGCCGCCCGCCCCGCCGGATCGGCGCGCAGGATCGCCGTGCGCCCGCCGATCTCCGCGGTGAACTGCAGGTGCCCGGCGGGGAGCCAGGTGATGTCGGCCGGCTCGTGGCGCCAGTCGCCGATCAGGTTGCGCGGCGTCCCGCCCGTCGCCTCGACGACGTAGAGCCGCGCCGACTTCGTGCGCGCCGGCCGCCCGATGAAGGCGAGGCGCTTCGAGTCGGGCGACCAGGTCAGGTCGCTCTCCGCGCCCATCCACTCCGCCACCTTGCGCGGCGCGCCGCCGGCCACCGGCATCACGTAGACGTCGACGTCGTTGCGGTCGGCCTCGTCGCGCCCCTTGTCGTACGGGAGCCGCGCGAGCGAATCGCGCTCGGCGTCGACGACGCTGTCGGGGCGGAGCCGCGCGTCGGCGACGAAGGCGATCCACGCCCCGTCGGGCGAGACCACCGGCGCGCGGTGCGAGTACGCGGTGCGCGTGAGCTGCACCTTCGCCGTGTCGCCGAAGCGCTGCGACCAGAGCTGCGCGGGACGCCACGTGCGCGCCGTGCGCCGCCCCGGCACGAAGCCGCGCTCGTTGCTCTTGTAGACCATGTCGACCACGTGCCGCCCGTCGAAGCGCGCCGGGTCGGCCGGGCGCGTGATCGCGTCGAAGGGGGGGCGCGCCATCGCCTGCATCCGCGCGAAGGCGTCGGCCGCGCGCTTCGTCGTGTCCTCGGGCACGGGATCGGCCCACACCGCGAAGGCGCCGCTCGCCGGCACCGAGCCGCTCGGCAGCGTCTTCAGCTGCGTCGCCTCGCCCCCGGGCTCGTCCACCCGGAGCGCCCACGTGTTGCCGGTGCCGCCGGGGCGGTTGCTCGTGAAGACGAGGTAGCGCCCGTCGGGCGACCAGCGCGGCGCGCTCGATTCGGTCGACGGCGACGTCCACCGCACCGGGTCGCCCCCCGCCGTCGGCACCACCCAGATCTCCTGGTGCCGCTTGTTCTCGCTCTCGCGCACGGTCGTGACGGTCATCGCCACGCGCCGCCCGTCGGGGGAGACGGCCGGCTGGCTCACCGTGGTGACGCGATACCAGTCGCGGAGCGTCATCGCGCGCGGCGCCGGTGCCGGCTGCTGGGCGCCGGTCGTCACGGGCACGAGCGCGGCGCCGAGGATCAGGGAGAGGGTCGTTCGGGCCATGGTCCCAGTGGGGTGTCGGGTCCGCGTGCGGCCCCTGCCGCACATGCTCACCGTAACGCCCGGTCCGCCGTGAACGCTGGTCTACGGTGCGCGACAGCGGGGGAGCACGGGCTGGCGC